>OLPA01000537.1_pt1 | contig 35608 bp, 34 predicted proteins | sample 1672811 | NCBI WGS metagenome assembly OLPA01 (sample SAMEA3136726, study PRJEB25190) | human gut metagenome | biome: human gut; feature: human-associated habitat; material: faeces | place: Austria | collected 2013
TATAAGTTTTTATAATACTATTTATAGTACTTTATTGTCGAATTTTCAAAAAAGCCTCAGTTATTTTTTTCACTATAATCATGTGCAAAGTTTTTCTTTCACTCTTTTGATATCTTTGGTATTTTCAGCTTAAACCGTCATTTATGAGAGCAAAAAGCCGGTGCCTATCGCAGCAGCAATAAGCACCGGCTCGTTTCATTTCTTATACTATTTTTCACATTTATTCTCTCAAATCCTTGATCCGTTCAAAAATAGCTTCCCTTAGTTTTTCCACATCATCCGTTGTCTTTTTCAGTCCCGCGGCAGCGGCATGTCCTCCACCGCCAAAAGGAGTCAGCAATTCATTGACGTCAATCCATTCACCATCAGATCTGAAAGAACATCTCCATTTATTCTCAGCTTCCTCATACATGGTAAAGCTCAGCTCTATATCCTCGCAATCCCGAAGAATTTCTGCAATTGGATGGATATCTTCATAACGGATTTCTTTTTCTTTGCTCTCTTTCTGATCTACACAAACATACGCTACTTTGCCATCCAGTACACAAAACGCCTTATTTAATAAAAGGGCTTTCTTCTGTAAGCTTTCCAGCGTATCATTATGCATCGTTTTCATAATATCACTGTGTTTTACGCCAATTCCCTGCAATGTCATTACCGCATACAGAGTACTTTCCTTTGCCCTGGCAAGACCTCCTGTATCCTGTATGATTCCCAGGTAGATATAATCAGCAGCTGTTGGATGAAGTTCTAAAGTTGTCGCTTTTTCTAGACTATTTTTGTCCAGTATGTAAAAAACATTCTCTGCACAGGCTTCTGAAACTTTCGTATAATTAATGTTTCCATATCCTTCATTAAATGCATGGTGATAATAACCATTGATGCCGTAGCAACTTCATAATATTCTCTTCCTGCCATACGCACGATCACTGCATTATCGCACACAATAACTGCAAACTTTTTTCCTTCTACGTTCGGTTTTTCAAATGGATTAAATACTTTATCTGTCTTTATGATCTTATTAGGGCCTTTATCTATTGTATCCGCCAGATATGGAAGCACTTCATACTGAGGATAGTTTACCTTTATGTAATGTGCTAATCCCATGACAGATCCTGCCGCATCCCCATCCGGATTTATATGTCCCAGTAATACAACTGTATCCAGTTTATTACTGGTCATCATGTTTTCGAATTCTTTGTCAAAATCAAATTCTTTTGGCATATTTCTCCTCCTCTTCTTTTCGGTAAAAAATAAAATCTAAGACACAAGTACTACTGTATCTCAGATTTTATCTTTAGTACTATAAATGAGCAAGTTCGTGATTTTGCATAAAAGAAAGACACCTTAAATCTGATTATGTTGTATAATGAAAGTGACGAAACAAACATTTGCAACATTCACAAGAAAGAAGGTGCCTCTCGCAAATACTATACATCATTCGTCATTCATATACAACCAGTTTAAGAAATTAAATTTATGCAAATTCTATTCGAACCGGGTCATAAATCATCTTATGAGTATCCTGATCAGCATTTTTATCTCAGGATACCATGGAAAAACCACGGATTTTGCTAAAAACAGCTCCTGCCACAGAACTACGATCGCTCATTTCCTTAATTCCGGGAAATGGAATGATTCATTACTTTCAGATGCATTAAAACAAGCTGTTATTGAGATTATTTATTCAGAAGCTGCACGTACCGGAAATCCTGTTTTCTACATTGTGGATGACACGATAGTTTCAAAGACTAAGCCTTTGTCACGGGCATTACATCCAATTGAAGATGCGTACTTTCATCAGTCCCATTTAAAGAAAAAACAGGATTAGGGACATCAGGCAGTTGCTGTCACGCTTTCCTGCAATGGCATTGTACAGAACATTGCAAAGGAACTGCCTGTTCCACCAGTAATGTCTTATTTCCTTTGTGACTGCTGGTATGTTTCTGAAAAAATAATCAATACTTTTGTACAGAAAGGGTTCCATACCATTGGTGCTTTGAAAACAAACCGTCTGCTGTATCCATCAGGAATGAAAAAGAAACTCAGTGAACTGGCTGCCGAATTGTCCGCCACACATAATGGATTTGACCTTGTGACAGTCAATAAACGAAAATATTATGTGTACCGATATAAGGGAAACCTCAACGGCATAGAAAATGCGGTAGTTCTTTTAAGTTATCCTGAAAAAGCATTTGGCAATCCCAAAGCACTACGTGCATTCATCAGTACAAATGTAGATTTATCTACACAGGAAATCCTAAGAATAAGTATAACTCTCTCTTATTGGAATTGTCGATTTTTAGCAGTTGCTTAAGTGAAATGGTTTATGAAACAGGATGTGAAATCATTTACAAAAAATTTAAATTTTTACAAAAAATACTTCAGGTATTCTTCTGCTTTGGCAGATCGGAATACCTGAAGTATAAATGAAATTTGTATTTTGTTTTGTGATTACTTATTATTTGCCTTCATTTTATAGGTTTTGTGGTTTTTAAAATACGTATTATAGTATCTTATATATGCAGCTTTGGATACTCTCTTTGCACTGCTGTCTGTCCTGCCATAGTAATAGGAATCTCCTCTGCTGTGTGCTTCTCTTGCATGATATTTTAATACCAGCTTCTTAGCGGACATTCCATACATATTTGCCCATGTTCCACCTATGAAGTTTGTCCAGCCATCTGCATACAGACATTTATATTTGGATACGTAGGAAATTGTAGGTGGAGACATACTGATTCCTTTCGCACCATAGCTTCCAGCCAGAACTACCTTGCTGCCGGAAATTGTATAAACATTGTAGCTTGTTGTTCCACCTCCTGAAGAAGTGGTAATCATCTCCGGTGCACCTGTCTTATCCACATTCAGAATATAATACCATCTGATATCTTTATGATGAGATGCCAGATATTTGTAATAGATCTGATTGTAATCTGGAGTGACTGTTACGTTGCATTTATAATTTTTCTTTCCAACTTTCGCTGTGATCGTTGCCTCTCCTGTCCTCCGTGCGGTAACTTTTCCACCTGAAGACACAGATGCAATGCGAGTGTTGCTGCTCTTCCATGTTGGTTTCTGCTTTGTTCCCTGTAACTTTAATGTGTAGTTCTTTCCTGTAGCAAGGGTAACTGATGTCTTGTTCAGTTTCACTGCTGCTGCCTGAATTTTTGTCGGTATAAACGCAGTCTGGAACATCACTATGCACATCAGACATACCAATATTCTTTTTAAGGTCTTTTTCATGCGTACCCTCCTTTTAATATGATACCTTCATTATATGATACACAAAGCTGTAAAATTACTTTATGTTCAGGAAGAGAATTCATTACTGTTCTCTCTGTAACGAGAATTCTCTTTTATCTGTTCAGATCCTGTGATCCATCCATGCGATTACATCTGCAATGACTTCGTCACGGCAGTATTCGTTGAGGATCTCGTGGAAAAGTCCTCCGTAGATCTTCATCTGGCGGTCTTTGGATGCTGCTGTTGCGAAGAAATCCATGGTATCCTGAACACTTACCAGGCCGTCTTTTTCGCCGTGCATCATAAGAACTGGATATGCAAAGTCTTTCATCTTGTCAGCAAACCAGTCCAGACCGTCGCAGATGCTGTAGCAGAGTCCTGTTGTAAAAGTGCTGGTGTTGTATGGATCTTTGCCGTACCAGTCTACGACTTCCCTGACTGAGCACACCCCTGAGCCCAGTTCATTCGGCAGTTTCGTATGTGGATCCAGATTTCGGTCTACGGATGTGATCAGTTTGCCGTTGTCCTTAACCAGTGCACCGCTGGTGATGATACCGCGGAGTTTTTTGTCCGGATATTTGGCTCCGTAGAGAGAAACGGTGTAGCCGCCCATGCTGTGACCGAGGAGAAATACCGGGATATCCGGATTTTCTTTGATGGCAAGGTCTACGAATACATTGGTGTCGTCGAGGATTTCGTTAAAATCGCTGTAATAGGTTCTCTCGCCCTCGGATCTGCCGTGGCCTCTGTGGTCGAAGCGATACGTGCTGATCCCTGCCTGATGAAGTTTCTCCGCAAAGTAATCATAACGTCCCTGGTGCTCGCAAAGACCGTGAACAATGACGATCGCAGCTCTGGCATCCTCGACCAGTTCCCTGTTGAAGAATAATTTTGTTGCGTCAAAAGATTCAACAAATACTTCCTGCATAGCAAAAACCTCCCTGTTTTTTTTATAAATCCAGTATAGCGGTTTTGTCTGATAAAAGCTACTAGTTATTGGAAGTTTGGTAATAATTTTTGTAGCTTTACGTCACCGTTTACAGGGTATAGCAGTCGTAGCGGATGGCTTTGCCGTTGAGGGTATAGGAAGGTTTCCTTCCGGCGAGGAATTCACTCTTCAGAGGGCGTTTGACGATGATCTTGTCCGGGGCGGCTTTGATTGCGGCATCGAAGAGGTCTGTTTCTTCGGAGCACGGCGGTTCCAGTTTCTGGATAAGCTGGAGTTTCTTGTTGATAAGGCTGGATTTCTGTCTTGCCGGGAACATGGGATCGAGATAGATCGCGTCTACCGGGTCCAACAGTTTGGACATGCATTCTACGCTGTCGCCCTCGACAAGTTTCATCCGGGCGGCGATATCCTTTAACACTGGATGTTTCTTCGCACGACGCAGTGCATCCTTCAGAAGTATGGCAACTACAGGATTCTGCTCATACAAAGTCACTTCATATCCCTGCGCTGCCAGAAGAAAAGCATCCTCTCCCATACCGGCAGTTGCATCGATAGCCCTGCGCCCTTCTTTCTCCGATTTGGCGGCGCGGACCAGCATTTCGTGCTGAAGCCGTCCATTCGTGACGCGGTGGAGCATATTCTCAAAATCCCCCTGATAAGTCAGTCCATATCCTGTCAGGGAAACACCCTTCGAATCAAACAGTACTGTCAGTTCCTTCCCCGGCTTATCCGCGATCACACTCCCCGTCCGCCGAGCAAAAGACTCCGCCTGATCCCTCTGCCCGCCTTTTTGTATGCATACTACTATTTTGTCGTTCATGTTGGTTGTTCTCTTTCTATCTGTTATGAAAACTCATAATTCTAATCTGGTAGTTTTATCTGACAATATCTATCTGGCACATTTCCATAGCCTTCAGTGCATTCTCGTGGCTTTCCGGGGTCACTCCTGCACAGCATGAAGAATCAACACTTACCTTCACTTCCGGCAGTGCTGCCTTAATGAGCATTGCATTGGATATCACACAGATATCCGTACATAATCCGATCAGTTCGATCTCCACTTCCTGACCTTCATAAGCTTCTTTCAACATCTGTGCCAGTTCCATAGAACCAAACGTATTCTTTCTACAGAAATTGTGAACTTCCGCTTTTGTCTCTGCGATTGCCTGCATGACTTCGCTGTTTAATGCCCATCCATCTTCTCCGCAAATGCACCAAATATCATTCGGACAAGCTCTGTTCTTCCAGCTCCAACTAGGCCAGCAACCCCTAATACTTCGCCTTCTTCCACTTTAAACGACACGTGCTGGGGGATATATGCATTGTTCAGCATTCCTTCTTTTACTCCGGAAATATCTTTCAATTCCAGACACACATCGCCATGACACTTTCGTTCCCTCTGGTAAAAATCCGAATATTCTCTTCCCACCATCAAACGAATTACTTCTTTTTCATTTGTTTCTTCTGTGTTCAGTTCAGCAACTTTTTCTCCATCCTTCAGAACTATGATCTTATCAGCAAGTTCAAAGACCTCTTCCAAACGATGGGATATAAAAATAAAGGATACGCCCTGCTCTTTCAATTTTTTTATGATTGTAAAAAACTTACGGATTTCAGCCTGAGACAAAGATGAAGTAGGCTCGTCCAGAATAATGATCCTGGCATTGTGATTAATTGCCCGTGCTATCTCAAGGAGCTGTCTACCTGCAATTTCAATCTCTGCGACCTTTGTCTCTGGTTGTGCATTCAATCCAACCATTTCCAGCAATTCCAGGCTTCTCTTCCGCATTTCTTTTTTATTTACAAAACCGCGTCTGGAGCTTTCTTCTCCAATAAAAATATTTTCTTCTACATTCATTAATGGAAGAATCTGTAACTCCTGATGAACCATTTTAATTCCAATTTCTTTTGCCTGCTGAATGGTAAAACTGCTATATTCTTTATCACCGTAAGAAATAGTGCCTTCATCAGGTTTAAGACTTCCAGATATAATATTGCAAAGAGTGCTCTTGCCGGCACCATTTTCACCGGCAAGAGCATATACCTTACCAGCTTCGATAGAAAAGCTGATATGATGTATTACTCGCACATTTCCGAAAGATTTTGCAATATTGTCCAATCTGATAATTGTTTTGTCCATATACCTCAAACCTTTCTTTCACGTAAGTATTATTTGTACTCTTCTAATTCATCTTTCTTCGCCTGATCATCTGTCAGATATTCCTCAACGTTGTCTGCTGTTACAAGGATTCCAGGTACTACTACATCACCAGTCTTTTTACCTTCAATTGCAGAGAGAGCAGCATTCATAGCTTCTTCTCCGATTGAATAGGAATCCTGCGCAACAGTTGCTTTATAATAGCGGCCATCCTTCAATGCGTTTAACTGACCTTCTTCGTTATCGATTCCAACTAAAGCAATATCCTCTCTGCCTGCAGAGCTTACAGAAGCAAGTGCTCCAAGTGCAACACCAGCGTTGCTGCCGTAGATAATATCCAGAGTGCCTTCCGGGTTTGCGATCAGAAGGTTATCTGTTAATTTCTGACCTCCTTCAGCTGTACACTCTTCTACCGTTTCTTCTTTAATTGTTACATCCGGATACTCTTTCAAAGCTTCAATGAAACCTTCATTTCTCTGATTCATTGTTTCCAGAGCCGGATAGCTAAGTACAATTACATTACCTTTTACTTCTCCATATTTTTCTTTCAGCATATCAGCAGCATATTCGCCGGCAGTTTTACCCATATCTTTATTTCCACTTCCAACGCGGGCATAAACTTCTGCACCTTCAATGAAAGAGTCATAGTTAATTACAGGTATTCCAGCATCATTTGCTTCTTTAATTGACGGTATCAGTGCCTGTGTGTCTACAGGTCCTACAATAATTGCATCATATTTCTGCAAAATTGCCTGACTCATAAGATCAGCTTCTTTGCTTACATCCAGAGCAGCATCAAACATATCAACCTGTACACCGTTTTCTTCTCCCACTTTCTTAATCTCTGCACCAATGTATACAAAGAAATCAAACTGATTAGCAGCCGAAATATAAGCTACCTTTTTTGCACTTTCTTCTGCATGAACAACTGCTGAATTCATTCCTAATGCTCCTGCCGCCATAGATACGCTCAATACGATAGATGTAATTTTTTTCATTTCTTTTCCTCCTAAACATTTTTCTTAAGTTTATATGCTACACAATACTGTTTTACTTTTACCCCAATATGTAAATTCTACCCTCCTTTTTAATACATGTATTTTGTTTTTTCTTGTCACGACATTACTTGATATGACAAGTTAGTTTTTTAAAAATGGCATAACTCCTATTATGCCATCTTTGCACTAAAATGATTTCCTGCGCTGCAGGTCGTACTTGATAATTCTTCTTTGCTGTATCATGGAAGAAGTTCCACTCATACGCTTCAATAATAATTTCACAGCTTCTTTTCCATATTTGAAAAAATGCTGTTCGAATGTGGTAAGACCAATTGTCGGAAAACTGCTCCAGTTGTAGTTTCCGTAGCTGATCAATTTCAGATCAGCTGGTATATCCTTTCTCAGTTCACTGGCAGCCTTATATGCTGCAAATGCAACAGTATCATTCATTACGATCAGAACATCCAGATAATCATTTTTCTGCAGATATTCTTTTATATCTGTAACGATGTCATATTTTGTTACGCTTTCGTGAAATTCAGATTCTGTATTCCTAAGTAAAAGCTGTCCCTCACGGATAGGAATTCTTGAATCCTCCAGGGCTTTCTTTATACCATTCTTCCTGGCAGAGCACGTAGAAAAATCCTGATTCCAGGATGAATAGAATCCCACATTCTTCATTCCACTCATGATTGCAAGTTGAGTAACACGATATGCACTCTCAAAATCCTCACCTGTAACAATATCAAATTCATTATCCTTCGGTTCTGCATCAAGAAAAACAATAGGAACCTCAAATTTCTTTAATTCATCTACGATCATTGAATCTCCGTAATAAAAGCTGTATATGATTCCATTTGGCCGTATTGTCTTTATGCTTTGCAGGAATTTCTCAATATCCGCTTCATTTCTTGGTTCCATCAGTGTTACCAGCGTGTATTGTGTTTCCCTGAGAGATTTCTGTATGCCAGATAGCATATCAGAAACAATTCCTGCAGCGAACAATTCCGGATAATTAGGTAATATAAGTAAAACCTTATCTACATCTGCGGATACCTCGACTGTTTTTGGCTTTACAAAAGTGCCTATACCTTGCTGTCTGTACAGCACCCCAGTAGTAACCAGCTCATCCAAAGCCTTACGTACTGTAATTCTACTGCTGGCAAAAGCCCGGCACAATTCATTCTCACTAGGGATCTTATCATTCTCCTTATAAAATCCCTGGCTGATCTGTTCTTCAATTTTATTTTTAATTATTTCATATTTTGAAATATTCTCTGACATTTTCTAACCCCAGCTTGGTTATAATTACTTGTTATTACAAGTTTAATTATACACCACATTTTGAAAAAGTCAATTGTAAAATACGAACTTTTTCTGGAAATTCACATTTTCAAAAACTCACGTGTGAACTTCCAGAAATTTTACAACTAAATCCAGCTTATATCCATTCATCAGCATTCTGAATCAAGTCAATGATTTCATCCAACGGACACTTGCTTTCCACATATGCATCATACAACGCCTGTTCCTCTATTTTCACCCTTCACATACTTCTCAATCAAGCACTGGTGTTCCTTACTTTTTTTATCATAGTTGATTCCAACAAGAAGAATATCACCTGTGTAATTCAGGATTGAAGAAGGATACTTTTTTGTCTTAATTTGTGTTAATGCAGTCTGCGCATTCTGGTTCCACTTCAATTCCACAAGCAATGCCGGATAATCATTTTTGTACTCTGGCTTTGGGATAAATACAAAGTCAGCAAATCCCCGTCCTGTAGGAAATTCACGGATTGGCTTAAAATAGTATTGCATTGCGCTTAAGTAGGCAATTGTAAGCACACTGCTCAAGGAATTCTCATTATTATACTGAATTACTGACACATGCTCGTTATGGATTTTTTCAATCTCTTCTGCAACCGCCACACCATCCATATCCAATGTAGCATCCAGCAGATTTTCCGAATTCAGCTGCAATATCAGCATTTCATTCCACTTTTTACTCTCAACAGCAGTCGTCAGTTCCTGCCGTATCTCCTCATTTGGTACAAAAGCAGTCTTCCTGTTCTCATTATAACCAAGGTATCCTAAATGGATCATATAAGTCAATACATCATCTTTACTTTTAATATCTTCCGTATCATTTTGAAAAGCTGCCACATTCACCTTGACTTCGGCTCCGGAAAGCATCTCAATAACAGCTGTTTTCAGCCCATCATAGTTCATGTTAATCAAAGGCACAATCACATCATAGGATGCTGTTTCTGACCAGTAACTCCTGAATTCCCCCCTTAGCATTACGCTGACAACGGCTCTGGGATTATAAACCTGGTAATCCTTCAGAAGATAGCCATCGTACCATCGCTTCACTTCAGCAAAGTCCTGCTGATATTTTTCTGACAGCTTTTTCACTTCAGCTTCTGTAAAACCAATATACGGAGCCAGATTGCTTGCGCTCAGCATTGTAAACTCATCAAAATTATTTAATGCCGACTGAGTTTTTTCCTTTTTAATTGGAAGAATGCCAGTAAGATATGCAAGTTGAATATATTTTGTTGGTTCTGTTCCTTTGAACATCGCCCTGAGAAAATTAATATACTCTTCCTGTACCCTTTTATTAACGTCCTTGTCACGAATAAGGACATCCCATTCATCAATGATGACAATAAATTTTTTTCCAGTTGCACCATTAATACGAGACAACACTTCTGGCAAAGATTCCGTCTTCTCTTTCAATACACCTGGATAGTATTCCGCAAGCTCTGCAATCGTCTTTTCCGAAATATAAGAAACCACCCTTTCAGGTCCACCAGCTGGCTCTATACACCATTGGATATCAAGATGTATTACATCATACTGGTTCAAGTGCTTCTTAAAATCTGCACTTTTACTAATTTCCAATCCGGCGAACATTTCTTCTGAATTACAGCCTCTGCTGTAATAAGCTGTAAGCATATTCGCTGTAATAGATTTTCCAAACCTTCTCGGACGGCTATTGCAAATATAGGCCTGCAATGTATTCAAAACTTTATTCGTATACTTAATAAGTCCGCTTTTATCAACATATATCTCGGAATTCAATGCTACCTGAAAAGCCAAATTATCTGGATTCACTAATATTCCCATCACACACACTCCCTATATAAAAAAGCTTCCACAGTATCACTATTTTCTACCAATAATGATATCATGAAAACTTTTGGGTCTCAATAATTTTGTGAAAAACAACGTTTACAAATCAATTGTCCATTTCTTACTTGTAAAGGTCTTCCAGCGTTATCAGCCGAACTTCACCTCGCTCTTGTGCCTGAAGAAGTCCCTCTGTGAATCCACCTTTCGAGAAAATATAGTAGTGATAGTTGTTACCTTTTCCGAAAACTGAGGCATAATCCCGAAATATCATTTTGTCCACCTCTTTACTCATGGAGTTCCAGCGGCAGTCCATCCGGGTCGTGGAAGAATGTCATCTTCTTACCGGTATAATCATCCACACGGATTGACTCACATTCAATCCCAACTTCTGCCAGCTCCCTCACCGTCTGCTCTACGCTGTCTACGCAGAACGCAAGATGACGCATCCCACAGGCTTCTGGACGGTTCACACGCTTCGGTGGATTTTCTTCAGCGAAAATCTCCAGCTCTGTGTGTTCATTGACACGAAGATCCAGCTTCCAGTCCTTACGCTCTGGGCGATAGTTTTCTCTGATAACAGAGAAGCCCAGCTTGTTCACGTAGAAATCCTTTGCGGATTCATAGTCAGATACGATGATTGCAATATGATGTATTTTTGATAAATTCATTTTTCCTTCACTCTGTTTCTTTTATTTTTGTTATAAACTATATAGCAGCCTTCAAAATATACCGTGAGAACTCCCCTTGAAGTTCAGTTTGTCCACACGGGCAATGGTGTTATTTCAGTTTTTCGAGGATCTCGTCTGCGCTCACGCCGCTGGCCAGCAGTTTTTTCAGCACGTCCTCCGCTTCAGCCTTCTTTGCTTCTTCGGTGGCTTTCTGATCGGCGGCAGCTTTCTTGGCTTCCAGTTTACTTAATTCCCTTTCGGCTTTCTTCAAAACTGCTTTCTTGGTTCTAAGTGTGTTCTTCTGCTCCTCAATCTCTTTCTGGATTAATTCGATTTCGCTGTTGAGGGTTGCAATCTGTTCTTGCTTTTCCGTTATTTGAGATGCATAGTCATTGGTAGTTTTGGGGCGGTCTTTGCTGCCTTTCGTTCTGGGCATCGTGGATAACCTCTTTCCTTTTAAAATTCAAACTGTTTTAATTCTTCTAACGGTTCTTTACTTGTATCAATACACATATCATCTTTCAGCCAGTCTGCTTTCGTATATCCTGTTCCCGTTACTTCATATACCTCACCTTTTCGACCTACAGGCTTAACCCATCCCCATGTAATAAGCAGATCCAACGCTTCTTGCCATCTAGCAGATTCTCTCTGTGAATTATCCGCCATAAACTGTTTCCCATCAGTTGAGACCTGAACTGCTGAACCTAACGTAGCAAGTCTGAATATTTGTCCATTTCCCTCGGCTGCATATACTAAAAGAAACGCTGGTTCAACTGGAATGCGACCGACGTCATCTTGTCCTACTGTTGGCATGTGTTGTTGGTCAGACTCATCTGTATTTTTACATTCTTTTGCCCTAGCTTCCGTAATAGTAGATATTCTATCTAAAAAACCGTCTCGCTGTCTTTCCCATGTTGCTTCAGACATTGGACGAAGATTAAACTCTTTTGTAAGTTCATCCTTAAACTCACTTAATCTAAATTTTAATGTCCTGTTGTCCGAATCATCTAATTTAATTGCAATTTGTGTCTTATCAATACATCCGTCCAGCTGATTGAATTGAAATCCCGGCAATAGAACACCTGTCCATTTGTGTTTCATTGCCCATGCAGCTCCCATTTCATTTAATGATGCTGTACTACTATAATAATCCTTTGAAAAAGCATAAATCACATGAAGGTCACTATTCTGAAATTCATTAACAAGCCACTCATACACCTTATTGCCAAGTGGAATACAATACGGAGGAACTGACGAACAAATTATCTCTTCATCTCTTAAACCCAGAATTTCAAGCAGTCCCACAAATACCTCAACATAATCAGCATCTTTACTACTGTGTGATATAAATAATTTATGTGGTCTATCCATCTTACTTCCCTCCCCAACTGATTCAGATAGTGTTTTTCCTAATACTGTTAATTTAGCTTCTAGTTGAGCAAATGTTGAATCATCACTAAAGTTTTTTCCCATTTTTGAAAAAAGATGAATTATGTCTTGAACTGTTTTGCTCTGTGGAAGTTTTTCAAGTTCCGCCTCAATTTCTGCTTTCCACAGTAAATATTTTTCATCGTTATGAATCGTTTGATATGGAGTCTGCATAGCAGGCTTTCCGGCTGGCTTTCCCAAAGATATGTACTCCGTTTTAAATCGTTTTTTTATATCTGGAGCCTGCTCAATAAGCCTAATCAAATTTTCATTTGTCAACCATTTTTTCCTCCTTCACTTAATCATTAACTTCTTGAATATTACGATGCCCCGGAATAATCATATCATACCTAAAAATAAGCGCTTACGATGTTCTACCGTTTCAAAACATCTCTTTTCTTCAATTATCCAGTTGCATTTTCTACTACGAAAACACCTGATCGATACCCATCCTTCTCACATAATCACTCCACTCATAAATATCCTCGATATCATACAAAGCATTCATATCATCATCTGTTGCTTTCTTTAACGCCAGAGTCATCAAAGCATATTCATTTTCCAACAAAGTGTCAAATACTCCTTGATCGTCTGTATTGATTGAAACACAGAGGTTCTCACCAGTGTTTGTAGCTTTTAGCTTTCGGGAATTAAACCTTAAAATTGGATGCTCTTCGTATTTCTTTATTGTTCCAATTAAATAATTCGAAGAGGGATTTGTTTCAATTCCAATTCCCTTGCAGGCAAGTTCAGCAATCATTTTATCCTGCATGATACGGACTAATTTAATATATTCTTTCGTCACCTTAAATTCGGTCACTTCGTTGCCCTTTTCTCGAACCTTTTTATTAAAATGATAGTAATAGTACAAATCCCTATATCGTTTATTTCTTCTGAGGTTATTATCCACACGTGGGTTGAAACGAAATCTATCAAAATAGACCAATTCCGTCGTTTCCAAAGCTGCATTAAATTCCTTTTCTTCTAATCTATAGCACTGAGGATTATCTCCCCTCAGTTTCCAGCTTTGATAATATTCATGTATGGATGGACAGGAACCATTTCCAACGTTGTTCTCATAAATTTCCTTATACAATAATGTATATTTCTCAATCAAATTTGTTTTTAATTTTTCGTCTAATGAACAGCCCAATTCACCAGACCTACAATATAGCCAGACAATATCATCCAAAAGAATCTGTTTTGAAAGAGCAACTTTATATCCCTTCATTGCATAGTATTTTTCAGGAGATATTCCAAGAGCCAATGCATGACCCAACCTGCTGCCCCTTCGATAATTGCAAAACAGCAAAACCTCATCAATGGCTCGTAAGCCATCTATAATATCAAAGAAATCCTCACCAACATGATAGGTCATCTGAAGATTTTGTACATCCTCACAATTATGAAAACGAGAGGCATTTTCAACCTTTACTCTTTTTGCTGTCAAATAACGGTATATCTGTCCAAACACTTCGGGACGGCATGCAATTTCACTAGAACATGCATCAATTCCCTTAATATGTTGATTAATCTCTCCATTTTTGTCCAACATCGCCACTATACTTCTTGCCTGGCGTGCTGCCATTTTGCGTACATTGTTATTTCGAGGCACTCCATCCTTAAATGGTCTATCAAACAATTTAGGGAAATGCAAAACATAGATCAGCTTATCATATCCATCATTTACTGGTTCTGACTTTACAATGCGCTTATACTTTTTCAGATTTTTAATCAACTTAGCAGAAGTATTTTTCGGACAAATTCTTGCCTCCAATGAAAGCATATTTTTCTTCGTTAAAGATTCATTCAACGCTAATCGCACTAATTCGTCTTCATATGGCTTATGCCCTTCAATAAAAAACTCTTTTCGGTCCTGATAATCTGAAAAATTACCAAATCCAATCTTTTTATTGCTCTGGATCAATTCACCTCTGAAATCCGTGCGCATAATTAAGTACGCATAGAATATATTTTTTTGAAATCTGTCAAATTTTCCTGTTAAAACACATCTGTAACAGCAATATAAAAATTTACGTTCCCCTGCCAATAGCCGACACACATTGTCATTATACTTCATCATTTCATTTTCAAGAGCATAGTCTAAAACCGCACCATTAATTTTCGTTCCATAAAGATTTCCAGCCATATCGATCAAGTTCTGAATATCACTTGTTATTTCCCGTAACGATATTCCGTTTTCAACTTTTTTAATCAATGCTTCAGCGGTTCCAAACATGTAAGAATTTTCTTTTATTAGAAAAAATAAATATCCCCTATATAAAGCAGCTCTCAGACATTCTGTATAAAAGTCCTCTTTTATGCCTCTTTTGTCAAAGCTGTCGTTTCGCTGCATCTGCATTGTTCTGGTTATTTTCTTAAACTCAGCATTTCTACTTGAAATATGATTCATCAAACATAACCAGTTTAATTCAAAAATTTTTGTAGAACCATTCAGATGAAAATGATTTTCAGCCACTCCTTGTTCCAAAATATTATGTAATCTGCTGTTGTCACTTCTAATAATCGGAAGCCAGGCAAAATATTGGGTATTATATCCCTTTTTCCAGTCATCATATGCCAGATATGCACATGTGAAAAAGTCCTGCCCCATCAGCAATGAAATTTCCCGCCAGCGCAGCAATTGATCGAATTTACATTTAATCTCGTTTCCGTCCAAACGCAGCATTTTATTAGCCACAGAAAACACCAGTTGAAACACTCCAATGTCTTCACTTATATCGTTTTTCCACAGATCGGTCTGGAATTTCATTTGACTGCACATAAACAAATAATTGTTTCTACGCTCATCATCTGTTGCGCAGGGAAACACATCTGACGAATAACGCATATAAATGTCCTCTTCAATTTTGCTGTAGGAACAGTAATCAACCATTTCCAGCCAGCTTTTTATTACATACATATATGGAATTTTCTGAAATACAATTTCTATATTTCCACGTTCTATGTCCATTATTTTTCCTCGTTGTATCTACTGTATTCTTTGACAATTAGCCTATATTCTTCAGTTAAATCATCTGATAAATCCATCCCAGGATTTTCTAATTCATATTCTACAATTTTTTGATAATAATTTATTATATCATCATAAAATCTATAATTTATTCTTTGATTTTCATTTCTTACGTAGTAGCATTTTATATTATGCAACAGATTTTCAATATTTTTTTTAGCATTTTTAGGGGATTTATTCACTAAATATGTAGATACACTTTGCAATGGTTCGATTTTTACCATTTGCCTATTCAAACGTTCTGTTAGTTTTCTCATTTGTTCTTCTTTTTGTCTCTCTAAATTACTTACAAATTCCTCTATTCTTTTCTGCACAAACCCTCCATATACTTCACTAATATCAAATACCACTTGTTTTCCTTTTGAGTCTTGTAATATTAAACAATTTAACTGCGCTTTAAAATCCTTTTTTATATAATCTTTGCAAAAATGTTCTACGTTTCTAAAAAATTGATCTACAACAGCCTTGGTTCTTTTAAACTCTCTTTTCTCGCCACTTTCCTTAGACTGTTTTCGTTTCTTATCTGCACAATACTCTTGAAAACGCATTATAAAATCTATATTAGAAAAAATGGTTCTAAAGGTTTGAACAATTTCTATGTTCAGTTGTTCAATTCTATCGATAATTGTTTTATACTCTTCTTTACTTACCCCTAATATATCTATATTTATTTTTTTGTATAAACTTTCCAGACTGCAAATACCAATAAGATAATTTTCTAAACAGATTTGTACCTGACTGTTCAATCTATAATTATCAAAAATAATCGGAGTAGTATATGTATATTGAATCTGAGAATGTTGCAACAATTCATTTCCATCACTCTGCATAGAAAATGTATTAGTCAACAAACTTACCAATACCCATGTTATAATTTTATACTCTTTTTCAGTATCATCTATTTCTATTTTTGATACACTCATCCTATTATTATCTGGTATAGGTTGCCTCACTCCAAACAAACGTGCAACTCTTCTATTTATAGCACTATAAACATCCCATGTTGAAAGAGAGAATCTTGATCTGGATATTTTTGTTCTTTTAACCTCGACTTCCGGTAATATACTATCAAACCCCGGTCCCCATATATACCCTCCTAGAAAATCCCCCATATCTTCTAATCGCGTACTTCTTCTTATTTTAGATAATTCAATTGTATATAAAATTTTGAACATATAAGCAAATTTATCATCTTTCTTGTCATACATACTATTTTTGTATCCCCAGAACCAATTCATTACCCAAAAGAAACAATTTGCTCTATCCATAAGAAAATTAGCAGGTAATAGCGGATATCTTTTTTCTGCGTTTTGATAATTTTTATTTAGCATATACGCAGCTTCTGAGTTCAACTGTAAATATGGAACTCTAATTAAATTCTGTACCTCTTTATAATTCACCAACTCACAGTTCTGCGGAATCCATTCTTTCTCAAAGTACTCCGTAAATTTCTCGATGTTTTCAAGATATTCACTGTCATTTTCTGGAACTTTCATATCTCCAAGAAGAATAATCAAATTCACAGTATCCCGCAAATTATCTGGCTGCAGCCAATTCAATTTTTCTTCGTTCAATAAAAAACGCATTCCAGTTTTCATATATATTAAATCCATTAGAGAAGCATTCAATGAATTCGTCATCTTATCCTCATAAATGATTTCTCCATTTTTTTTCTGATAACTAATTTTCGCATTTTCAATATACCTTACATTCGGCAGATAAATCCTTCTGGACTTCGGAATCAATTTGGCAATATAGCGCTCTGCCATATCTTCCACATCAAGTATTGCACCTGCAATTTTTTCCTGATTTTTCAAAACATTACTATAATTTTTGAAATTCTCTTCCTGAACGCAAAGCTGCAATTGTTCCACTTTAAGCGCCATCACTATGACAATATCCGGAATAATTAAATACTTACGTATCTGTTCAGCCATTTTATACGCATTGGCATTGCACATGTCCAGATCATCAATTGCAATCAAAAGTTTTTTGGAAGTATATTGGTTACGAGAATCTTCCGGCATCATATAATCCAGATATAACTTCACTAAATTACTCAAATCCCGTCTTAATCGCAGACTTTCCCCCATCTTTGATATCTTTTCTATGCTTCCCTCATAATCATATTCCTCTTCCAACATTTTGGCAGGATCATTAAGCAAAGAAATATCCTTATATACCTTTTGGAATTCGTTCAATAGCTGTTCCCTTCTGTAATTATCAAATCTTTCAGGCGAAACATCATATTTATCAGAAAATTTCTGGTAAATTGAAGCGATAATAATATCTAGCACATTATGTACATTATCAAAAGCGGATGGATCAATAACAATAGGTTCTGAAAAAACAGTATTTTTGACATTCTCACACTGCGCAAATATAGTAGATTCTTTTTGCTCTTTCTCGTTAACTACTGCATTAATAAAAGTAAACATTGCGCTACTTTTACCCTCGCCACGTTCTCCACAGAAAGCGATAATATTATTCTCCGTTTCTGCTTTCTTCCAATCCGGCTGTTTATCGCTTTCCTCATTTGCCATAATATTCTCCAACATGGCTGCTGCTTCCAGGTATTGATCATAAAAAATGTCATTTATTTCAATCTTGTCTTTGAGGCTTAATTTAAATTCCTGTCCCTTAATTACAGTTAATATTTTTTCGTTTTTCATAGCTCCTATTTTCTCCTTTAGCTTTTTGTATCTTAAACGCCTGTACCTTTATCCATTTTCTCCCTTCGTACTTATATTTCGAGCAAAATATGCCATCTTTTTTTGATTTTCTTAGTTTATTCTATGTATTTTTTACACTATAGTCTTCTATTATATTAGAAAACTTATTTATTTTTACAGTTACTATAGCATTATAGATTATAAAGTTCAATAATATTAGATAAAAAATACTAATTTGCCCATATTTTCTGTGAAATTCCGATAATAAATCCCCTAAATACAAGATTTCACCCAAACGACTATGTGAACTTCCAGAAATTTTCCACCAAAAACTCGCACCACAGCCGTAGCTGTGGTGCATTCCTTGTTTATTCCTTTGTTTCTCTCTCAGTTTCTTCCACATTCAGGAAGTTCATTATCTCCTCATAAGATCGTCCACTCTTTACAATTGCTGACAGGATTTCATCCTTTCTTATCGCATCCCGTTTGTCCAAAAGCTCTTTCAAAACTGCAGTTGCATGGTCATATTTTTTCTTCGCTACGATCACATCAGCCTCTGCTTTTTCGATCTTTTCATCCAGGGCTTCCCTGCTCGTTTTTCTTGTTCTTGCCATCTTTTTCTCCTCTCTACTCCGCCTTTTTTAATTCTTTACTCAGCTCGGATGCATAGTATTTTATGTGATTCGCATCCAGACCAAACGCATTTAATATTGTTTTCTGATTAGCTGTTACTGCATGATCCAGTCTGTATACATTATCCAGTTGACGCACCATTTCTATCTTTTCAAGTTCCTTTAAGGCTGCTGGAACTGTCATATAATTCGGTTTCTTTTCCAGGTTTTTCATCTCTTCTTTCAGCTTCGTATACATCTTACAGCGCAGTATCATCGCCACAAACTCAACAAAGATCTTAGCCCTTTCTGACTCTTCTGAATACACCCGGATGCTCTTATTTCCAAGATAGGATTTATCTCCACGGAATAGTTTCTCTGATGTATCACGGCTCTTATACAGCTCGATTGCTTCCTTTGCACTCATCTTTTCCGATGTGATTATACAGAAATATCCTGCCAGATCCAGTTCCCTTTCCACTACACTGCAGCGCTCTTCCGGCAGTACAAATGCCTGTGTTTTTTCATCATAATGAAGATTAAAATACTTCTCAAACCCTGGCCCGAATTCTTTTACTTTATTCTGATATTTCTTAAGGTACAATGTCATCTGGTTGAGCCTGTTTTCAATCCCAGCACGCTCTGCACTTTCTTTGGAAATGCTGTGGTACAGATGAAAATACCGTTCTTTTTTATCACCCGCATAAAGCCTGTGCTTCACGGTCTTCCCATATACTCCATACTCATAGATGTTATTCACTCGCTTACTTTCAAAAGTTCCCTTATGCTGGAAGTTCACATCCTATATCTCATTCTTAGCTAATCTATTTAATTCCGCGCTAGTTACAAGAGAATCCGGTAATTCAGCCTTGATCATCTCAATAATACGTTCTATTGCACTTCTTACTTCTGGCACAATTGTATTAACATTGCAATATCTCAGCTCTGTATTCTCCCATTTCGAAAACAAAAACCCTTGCCCTAACATTTTTCCTGCTAGCATTCCATTACACTTGATTTTCATTTGTAATGGAGGTATAACCAGCCAGGCAGACTCTATATCTCCAGCCTCCACAATATTCCCTTGTAACATTTTGCCAGATTTCATTTCTACACATATAGGCAAATAATCTCCACCAAACATCCTTCCTAATACAATAGCTTCAAAATAACCATTCCTGTTGTGAAATTCCCTAAACCACTCCTGGATCTGTGTTATTTCTCCACTCAAATCCTTTCTGGCAATCTTATCTACAGTTTCAATATAACCTATAACAAACATATAAAGACTTAACACTGCATATCTGCCTCTAAGCCATGGTGCAAAATGATCTATTGCAAAATTGCCTAATCTCTGAAAGCTCTCATAATAGTGTTTGCTTCTTTCAATATCATCTATTGAAAAACAATACATAGATAATCTTAAATAAATCTCATTTAAAACAGGATGCTCCATTAGCTCTGGCAAAATTTTTTCAACTTCTTGCAACGAAATCTTTATTGTATCCAAATACAATGGTTTATACTCAGAATCTATATTAAACTCCGCCAACCCTTCATCCATAATATTCAAAGCGCATAAAGCAGAATCAGCCAATAATCCATTCTCTTGATAGAGCATTTGTGCACTACGCATATCCTTCAAAAACTCATTCCATTGATATTGATCTGGCTTATATTCCAAAAGCCCAGCCCGTTCTTTTAAGCAATAGCAAATTTCATACACCGCCTCTGATGGCAAACTTGCTCTATACTTTTCCAAATCATATACAGCTTGATTTACAATATACCAGTGTGCAGTTTCTTTTATTTTCTGATTCTTTTCTATTATTCGACCTCTCAGATCTTTAAACATATAATCAATTTCTTTAAAACATCTATATCTTTCAGGCATTGGAAGCTGTAAAAATAGTTCTACATCCTTTGATATTTTTTCAATGACCGGCTCAGGATTTAATCTTCCGGTACATACAATACGCGCTGTTGTTGCCTCTAACACGCATCTTTCAATATCTGTTAAGTTCGTATTTACAAGATATTCAAAATCCTGATTTATGATTTCATTCAGCTGCATTTTGTCCGCTTTTTTCTGCCTAAAAAGTTGAATAACAATATTGCGATAACCTATATACTGTTTTGGATCTTCAATATCAATATATTGCTTGACCTCCTCCAGCATGTCGATACACTCTTGAATAGATATATCCAAATTTAATCTGGTCTTATTAAATACATAATTATAGTAAAGATTTAGCCACAAATCTGGAGCTTTCACATTATTTACTCTTCCGAAATCTATTGCCCTTTTAAACCAATCATTTGCCAAGCTATATTCGCCCGCTCCTACATAGCCTGCACCTCTGTTTGAAATAATCTGAAAATGCAAAAATGAATCTGTATCACCATCGCAGTACCCTTCTGCAATTTTCTCTTCTTCAAGTTCGTCTTTGTGATTTCCCCTAAAATTAAAAATAATTGCTTTCGTAAAATGATAAAAAGCCTTATCATTCTCAAATTTTTTTAATTCCTGTTCTGCTCCGCACATATTGCCAAGCATAACACGTAAATATAACCTTCTTTTATCATATTGTCTCTTTTGCCAGGGTGTCAAATTTATCGTTTTTATTTTTTGCAGACGTTCCCATGCTTTAATTATATTTCCATCTGACTCTGTGTTTTTAATCACATACTTTAGCTGCTTGTCATTCTTCATATATGAGTAGATAAAAATCGCTATAGTTACAACTATTACTGTCAGCAATAGCAGCGGGAAAACCTTCCTTATCCGCAACGCACCAAGATACTCATTCCACTGAAAAAATTTAGAATCTATCAATGCAGCAATTGCACACACACAAACAATAAGACACTTCCGAAAATACTTGGGGAGATTATTTTTACGGATAAATCGAATTGCGGACACAGCCACAACAAAAACAAATGCAGCAATAAGCCAATTATCTCCAAAAGTAATTTTAATAATTTCTTCTGTAACTCTATTATTCACAATCACTCCCCCTAATTCTTCCCATTCCAAGTAATACACTTTCTTTCATTATTTATCTTTTGAGTCTTTACGACTACTGCAATTTTCAAAAACAGCATAATATCATCCCACTTAGCATTCACAACTAAGTGAGACTTTTGGAATCAGCCTTATCTGTTCAGTTTTTCTCAATATATTTAATGGTCCCAACTTTTTCGCAAAAATTGGAACCATCAAATACATATTTCACCTATATTCACTTTTAAACTCCTTTTCTTTGTTCTCTTTATGAGCATGGGTGATTTGACTTGCGTCAAACAGGAGTCCCCCTTTTAGTGGAAACACATATTTAACACTATTCTCTGCTCTTTAAAGCAGTTTACTCAAAATCATATACTACGTGCCCTATTTTCTTTTTACAATATTTTCAAGAACTTCAGCAATTGTTTTTAAGCTCCTGGTTATATATTCCTCTGTCTTCGACCTGGCCTGGGATTTAATCTCTGCCATCTCCTTCTTGTATCGCAACAAAGCAATAAAAAACACATAGCCAACACTTGCAACAACTACTAGCATCTGAAACCATGCAGGTAATTTCACTACAATCTTGCCAACTTCTACAACAGCTACTGCTATTGCATCGCATACCTTACCTAAAGGATCACTAAGGGGAACTACTCATACTCACACCTCCTATCTTTAGTGTTGTGCATTTTTACAATTATTATTGTACGCTCTACTTATTTCTTTGTCAAGAGAGTGTTAAAATTTTTTAAATCAGTTTTTTGTATTAATCATTTTCACTAATATAAAAATTTTATCGAAATAATTTAATACATATTTCACAATAACCATTTGATATAAATATATAAATATGATATTATTAAATCACTTAATAATACAACTATTGTATCTAGCATAAATATGGAGAAAAATATGGAGAAATTAATATCACAGCTAAAAGCTCAAAATAAACTCATCAATATTGTCCGCTGTCAGCCGAAGATTTCAAAAACAGCATTATCTGAATACCTGAAAGTCTCCTGGCCTACAGTATCAACCAATATTGAAGCTTTAAAAAAATCCGGCATCTTTGATCCAGACGAGGGACTAGCCATTAATGGGGAATTTGCCTATATGGTAGGTTTATCTGTAGGATCAGCACAAATTAAGTTATCCATCATTGACATGAACTTTTTGCCCATTTCTGCAGATTTTTTTTCCAAATTGATTCAAGACCTAAATCTGTTTGAAGAAGCCAGAAGTTATATGTTGGAAAAAAATAAACCGATTAGTAATTACATCTTTTTCCCAACTCCTGATAACTTATTTGAATTACAACAAAAATTAGATTCTATTATTGCCGATATTATTAAAATAGTAGAAAATCAAGACAGTTATCATATGAATATTATTTCACTTGGAATAGCTTTTACTGGTGCTATAGATAATGTTGGTAAAAAAATTGTCCGGTCGCATAATCTGGAATATCTTTCAGACAGACCCCTAAATACAATTATTTACCCCAACCGTTTAGATTTCTTTGAGCAAAAAGGTATCAATCTTTACATTGATAATAATTCCAATGCCTCTGTCGTAGCAGAAAAATATAATATGTACAATCCAGACAGTACCAATTATAAATATCGAAATAAAAAAAATATGATGATCCTGTATCTCGGTGCAGGCACTGGCGCTGGTCTGATTTTTAACAACGCCTTGTATCATGGTGCTACTAATCTGGCAGGTGAAGTCGGTCATATAGAACTGCCGCCTTATCCTAATCAAAACTTCAAAGCAATAGAGCCATGCTGTTCCTGCGGTAGTTGTGAATGCCTCGATTATAGAATTCGAAATGATGTTTTTGAAATGACCAAAAAAGAATTTTCAGAATTAAGTTCCAAAGAAATTAAGGATTACTTAATTAATCATCCAGAAAAATTTGAGATTTTCACTTATTACATAGGTAAAATTATAAACTTACTGGTTAACCTGTTAAATCCGGATCTTATTATTTTTACAGGAAAATTCAAAGAAGTGGCTGATTATATGTGGCCTTTATTATATAAGCAAATTGCCACTAATAAACTTTCCTACATCGCCAATGCCTGCGAATTTAAAACCTCTAACCTAGGTGCCACCTCCCCGGCCATCGGAATCGCAATTTGCGCATATTTCGATAAAATCGGAGAAGCTATTGACTGGCAGTTTTAATATAATTATTCAAACACCATTACGCGGATAAGATCACCTTGGATCAGCTTTCATCAAAATATTTTATTAACAAATTTTATTACGCGGAGTTTTAAAGATCAATTTGTTCTTCCCGTCAACAGCTACCTAATTCAAATCCGTGTCACACATGCCAAGCAACTGCTCCGCTTCACAGACCTTTCCGTTGAAAAAACAGGCCAGGAATGCGGCATGAACGACGCCAATTATTTTTCCAGGATTTTAAGAAAACAGAAGGGATTGCACCGAGGGAGTATCGGAGAATGTGAGATATGGAGCGACTGCAAAAGTATTTAATAACTCTAAAAAATTCGCGATTCAGTCGTTGCTATAGACTAAGAAAAGCGCTATACTTTAATTAACAAATTATACTCAAAGGAGGCGAATCTCTATGAGTGAAAGACAGCTCGACATTGCTGACATGCAGTGCTGGGTATTCCGTATGGCTCAATCCAAATGGAAAATGTCCTCCAGCAACTGCACTGAACTATTCAGAAAATACGATATCCTTGGTTTTATCGCTGAATGCTACGACATTCTTCATTTAAATGGTTATTCCTGTGTGCTTCACGATGTGGAGACCTTGTTAAAGAATCGAGGTGTAACCTTATGATAGAATTACAGGATGGAATACTTCTATATCACGGCAGTTACATTGGCATCCCAGAGATTGACCTGAACCGCTGTTTTGGTGGACTTGATTTTGGTCGCGGATTTTATCTTACTTCATCTTACGAGCAGGCATACAATTACGTCCATCTTTCCACCAGAAAAGCCATACGCATTGGTAGTGTTCCAGAAAATTTCAATCCTGAAGATGGTCAAATATCTGTCTATAAGTTCCACTATGATCCGAATATACTGGCATACTGTTTTCAGGGAGCAACCATCGAATGGCTCCACTTTGTAGCTGCAAACCGAAAAAAAGATTTGTTTCCACAACTTCTGAAAAAGTATAGCACAATTGATATCATCGGTGGCAAAATTGCAGACGATCAAACAGCTCGTACCTTACAGCGTTATATCAACGGAGTTGATTTTGGTATTCCTGGAACACCAGAAGCCGATAAAATCACCATAAAAAAATTAATCCCCAATCGCTTAAAAGATCAATTTTGCTTCCGCACCCAGGATGCCATTAACCATCTTGAATTTATAAGGAGTGACCGCTATGGAGACATCAAACTATAACTTCACCGATTCACAAAAAGAAAGCTGTGCTGTTAGTCTTATGCGTGATACCGTCGAAGCTCTCTCTCTGCGCGATAATATTTCGTATGAGGAAGCACTGCTTCGCTTCACCAGTTCAAAGATATATAGCGCACTCTTCGACTACGATACCGGCATTTGGAGAGAAAGTCCGGATTATCTTTTGAATCTTTATGATTATTGCAATTCTCAAAAGACGGCATAGTATCGTCCCACTTGGTCTTCATGACTAAGTGGGATTTTTTAACACCTATTCCCTCATAATATCCCTGATAAAATTATCCGCCTCCACAACCCTTCTCACATTTTTCTCTCTTGAATCACAAATAGTCACCTGACTATTCTCGTATTTCAAACTTACAAAGGATCCATCAGTCCTATAAATAGTCATATGCTCTTCCGGGCGGTTCAGTGTCTCTATAAGATTTTTCATTTTTTTAATTCGCGTATATTCAGAGTCCGTCATAAATAATTCAATCCTCGAAAATGCACGATTTTTCTTTAATGGTGTCTTTCTCCAAGATCCATTTTTATTCAATAAGTGGTCTTCACATTTCTACACTTAAACCACTGTCAATCTTCATCTCATCCTCAAATACCTCTTCTAACATACAAATATTTGCTAAAATCATCCCCCATAATACAATCTGCACCCATATATTATCATTATCTATATACATTTTTAATGATATTTTCCGCTCTTCTTCACTTATCCACATTAAAGAAGCTATAGTGGGCGAGCAGTATTCTGTATCTTTTTTATAATCGTATTTTATCAAAAAATCCCTAATATTCATTGCTATAGGATTCTTTAAATATTTTTCTCCAAATGTGATAAAACAATATTCATATGCCATTTTCAACATAGTTGGAAATGCATACAGCAAATACTGTGATCTCATTTCCTCTGGAAATTCCACAAATTCAACGTGCGGAATTTTATGCTCATTAAAATCAATCCTATTTTCCAGAAGCTCTTTTTCTGTTACTGGATTCATACCATTTTCGTTCAGCTTACTATTCACATATGACGCAAACCCTTTTCTTGGACCTACAATCAATTTTTCTTTATTACATTCTAATACCTGGTGCTTTGCACGAAACCCATTAATTTTTCCCTCTTTGTCGACTTTCAACTCGCCAACAATCGACGTATCTGCATATTTTACTTCGATTCCTTTAAATGGATTGGGAATTCCATTTTTCCCTCTAATTTTGAATTTGTATCTCATATATTTTGTTATACTCTGGTTTAAAAGAGAAGCATCTACCCTCGTCCCAAGGGAGGAATTACAGGAAGTACATACATTCAAACATATATCCTTGTCGCCTTTTCCACCAAGCGCTTCCAAAATAATATGTTCACGATTAAATTCTTTATCCTCTTTCCACTCCATACAAAATATACATTGCTTCATTTTTATCTTCCTCGTATCGTTGATCTTGTGCATGTTTATGTTTCTGGTGCTCGTAAGCACGGCGGCATATTGGACAATACTCTGGAAAATCATTCTTATATATGCCTCCAAATATATCCACTTTCGTCATTTATTCCGTATGCTCTCCAATATACGAATGTACTATTTTTTCAAAATAATCTTTTTCTCCGGTAAACTGCATATTTTCAGTTGCTTGATATTCCCGCAGCACTTCAAAAACACTCTTATATCGTCTAGCCCCATTTTCACTTGTAATGAGCCTACTCACAATATTATCGAATTTAACTCTATCTTTTTTATACGTAGTTAAAAACATTTCTAGTTCTTCTATTGTCATAACATAACAATTTGAATCTTTCTCAAATAACTCTGGTAATGAAGAAATTATCATCTGCGTATTCGAAGGCATACTCTCATATAGCAAAAAAATCTTTATTACTGGTTTATCGCCTTTATATTCTAATTCTGAGTTTTTCAATTGCTTGTATGCTTTTTCTATATTTCTCTTATAAAATATATTAATCTGCTCAACATTAGGTGTCTGCTGCTTTGCTCCAATTCCCAACATTCCGGACTTTAATTCAAATATAAATACAGCTTTTTCAAACTCAACATAATAGTCTGCACTTTTTTTCTTGTTTTCAGGAATTTTATGCCAAAAACTATTTTTGAGATATTCTCCCATCAATTCTTCGAAGTAGTCTTCAAACATTTCACCAAACGCATTTACAAAAACTTGCCCCTTCTGGTTATTGTGGTAATAATCCCTAATCAGCCAGTATAGTCCATCAGCTAGCATCATTTGAACCAAATAAATGCTTACCGCAAGCTTTTCTCTTTTCTTCTGAGTAATAACAAATGGTTTACTGTAAAAGATCTGTTTTCCCAATGGCGATTTTCTGACTTGTTCATAGGTTACAGAATAATAATCAATAATCCGCTCTATATTATTCTTTGTTAAAATCCTTTCATCTTTTTTTCTATATACTTTTTCGGGTAAACTCAAAGGAAATGGACAATTGTAACATAACCACAAAACAGCCCACTCCAATGCCAGAGTTTCTTCTACAGTAAATTCAAAAATTTCTTTTGTAATCATATTGGCATCTACAAGCCCATCCCTGTTAATACTAAGTGAACCAATAAGAATGTGATAATTACGATTAAAATTCTGGTATACCCATTCAGGATTTTCATACTTGAACTGCTCATAGCTCATACCCATTACATATTTATGTAAATCCGGCAATCTCGCATTTTTTAGATACTCACTTCCAGAATATTTGTTTTCATATCCTCTATAAAGGTTAACCCCTATTCCAGCCATTTCCTCTGTCATTATATTTTTTCTATAATCATTTGCATTTATAATTGAAAGATATGCCATATTAGGGATATCCCACGCAAGTAACATCACGTTTGTAGTTCTGCGAAAGAAGCCATATTGAAAAGATTCCAAAGGAAACATCATAGAACATCCAAATTTTTTTGAGCTGTGTATGTGCTCTTTATATATTTCAATAGATTTTTGAGAAAAGAAATATATAAAATCTCTAGTTGAATATGTTTTTACAAATGATTCAAAATCTTTCAAAGTCTCCTCCTTATTCCACCTTTTTCAATTCTTTACTCAACTCAGATGCATAGTATTTTATATGATTCACATCCAGACCAAACGCATTTAATATTGTTTTCTGATTAGCTGTTACTGCATGATCCAGTCTGTATACATTATCCAGTTGACGCACCATTTCTATCTTTTCAAGTTCCTTTAAGGCTGCTGGAACTGTCATATAATTCGGTTTCTTTTCCAGGTTTTTCATCTCTTCTTTCAGCTTCGTATACATCTTACAGCGCAGTATCATCGCCACAAACTCAACAAAGATCTTAGCCCTTTCTGACTCTTCTGAATACACCCGGATGCTCTTATTTCCAAGATAGGATTTATCTCCACGGAATAGTTTCTCTGATGTATCACGGCTCTTATACAGCTCGATTGCTTCCTTTGCACTCATCTTTTCCGATGTGATTATACAGAAATATCCTGCCAGATCCAGTTCCCTTTCCACTACACTGCAGCGCTCTTCCGGCAGTACAAATGCCTGTGTTTTTTCATCATAATGAAGATTAAAATACTTCTCAAACCCTGGCCCGAATTCTTTTACTTTATTCTGATATTTCTTAAGGTACAATGTCATCTGGTTGAGCCTGTTTTCAATCCCAGCACGCTCTGCACTTTCTTTGGAAATGCTGTGGTACAGATGAAAATACCGTTCTTTTTTATCACCCGCATAAAGCCTGTGCTTCACGGTCTTCCCATATACTCCATACTCATAGATGTTATTCACGCGCTTACTTTCAAAAGTTCCCTTGTGTTCCAGAACCAGTTCATTCACCAGTGAAGCCATTCCCTTCACCATGATCACGAAGCTGTACCCGCATTTATCTATATATTGTATGTTTTCACAGCTGAAATAACCCCTGTCCAAAATAAAGCCAATCTTCTTATAGCCATATCCAAAAGCTTTGTCCAACATGAACTGAAGCTGTGAGATATCGTTCAAACTTCCGGGATATTTCTCATAAAATAATGGTTCCTGGTTATGTGTATCATATGCAACCGCATAGTTAAATACAGGCTGTCCCACATCTACTTTCGGATGTCCGAATTCCACCATTTCAATGTCTCCAGCCTGGCAGTTTTTGTTCGTGGAATCGTAGGAAATATATATTTTTTCAAGATGGTTTCTGGTCTCATTCCATGAGTTTAAGAACCCAATACTCTGGTCATCTGTTACAGAATTCAGGAAATCTGAGACGGTAGAATCGCTGTATTGTTTCATCCCATTTGTAAAAAGAGGATGGTTATATGTATAGTCTGGATAGTACTGTGCCGCATTGTTTTCTGCAATGATTGAGTATACTGCCAGATCCAGAAAAAGCCCCAGGTCACGCTGTTCAAAATACCCGCCAAGGAGCTCGGCCAGGTTGTATTCTTCTATAATTTTACGCAATACAAAATATGCTCCCACACGCAGGCAGCTGCTTCTGGATGTCCTGTTTTTTTTCTCTGGAAGCTCTGCATCCGGAAAATATTTCAGGAAATTTTGATTCGGCTGCATCAGTTCCGGGTCTGTTTCAGACAGCTTTCCTATTGTTACTCTTTTTGGAAAAGTATATTGCCTGACAGGGTCATAAATCCTGTCATATTCATACTCAACATATACAGCATCCTTCTTTTTCCGACGTGTGATTTTTCCCTGCACAAACGGTATTTTTACTAAAAAGTCCAGATACATTAGGCTCCTCCTTTTAGGCGGTATTCCACCTAAAACAATTGTACCATATATCCCGGTCTCCTGCAAGCAGAACCCGCAGAAAATCGGGATTTTTTCAATTTTTTATTCTCTTAATTTTGTTTAGGTGGAACTTTTTCTGAAAGTTCACACATAAAATCCGGTCGATTGCAAGCAAAATTGCGTGCAAAACGCCGGCTTTTCAATATTTTTTTATTCCTTATCATCCCTAAAATTTGTTTAGGGGAGATTTTTTCGGAAGTTCACATGCAAATAAATCAGCCTTGTATACGCATTTTTCCAACACTTTCTTGAAGCTGTCTTTTACAGTAACATCATCTCTTTACGCCCATAAAAATCTTCAACAACTTCACAAACAGTTTCGGAGACGCTCTGCCTAATATTAGACAAGTCTTTTTTGCTGTTAATTGCCTTCACGAATGCAACCAACTCATATCGGATACCTTCACCATCCAGTTGATAAAAATACCGTTTATTCTGCGTTGAATCCTCATAACGAATTTCAAAATAATCTGTTTTCCACCAAGGTGCTGGAACATATATATAACCTTTTGTTCCAGAGATAATCAGTTCGCCTTCGGATTTTACACCTTTTCCAACTTTCAAAGATGCAACAGCATGATCATAGGAAAAATCAACTTTTGTAAACTGATCATTTCCATTTTTATCAATTAAAGATGAAATATTTTTGGATCGATATTCTGTTCCCAAAATATCAAATATCGGAAGCATTGCAGTTGGTCCCCAACCACAAATACTATTCCAAGAATCTTCAGTCATCGGCCGTAAGCTGGTGCAAACTGCATCAACAGAATATATATCCCCGATTTTTCCTTCTTTTGCTAAAAGTATAAGCCTTGCAAATGCAGTTGCATAGGCTGTCTTTATAGCATCTATTAAAATGCATCCGTTTTTCTTTGCTAAACTAAACAACTCTGTGCATTCACTTTTGGACACAGTAATAGGTGATTCGCAAAGAATATGCTTTTTATATTCTAATGCAGTTTTAATATCCTGATAGTGTTGCTTTGGTGGAGATACAACATATACGGCATCAACTTCATTAAGCATTTGCTTATAGTCGTCAGTAACCAAATGAGTATCACCAAAGAGTTTTGGTGACGACGTACAAATACTTGTCACTTCAATGCCATTCACAAATTGACTTTCTCTAACATATTTTGCTGCAACCGGAGAATCTCCAATAATGCCCAGACGAATTTTTCTCTGTTCTGAACGAATATCTGAACTAGATACACCTTCTGTTCTATCCAAATAAACCACTTTACAGTATTCATTCAGATAATCGAATTTTCCTTTCCAATCAGAACCAACAGTGAAAATATCTATATCATATCGACGAATATCATCAATTTTCTGTCCTTCATATTCTTCAACTATAATTTCATCTGCCAGCCCTGTTGCACGAACTGCTTCAATACGTTCCATTAATGATTGTTGGACATTAATTTTACCTCGTGTTTTGTCAAAATCATCTGCCGTTACACCAACAATTAAATAATCACCCAGTTTTTTCGCTCTTTCAAGCAGCCGAATGTGTCCGTAATGAAGCAAGTCATACGTTCCGTATGTAATTACTTTTACCATTTCTTGCTTCCTCTCACTTTTTACAAAAGTCCTCGCTTCTGTAAATCCTTAAAAGCGTTCACAAGTGTAGTGTTGTCCTCTTTTGTCAAAGCACCAATATGGCCGACACGGAAGATAGTTTCTTTCATTTCTCCACCATTGGGGCAAATCCAAATACCATACTCATCTTTGAGAGTCATAAAAACATCATAAGCCGACACATTCAGCGGATGCAACGGTGTAACTGCATTAGACATCGACTCAGAAACGATTTCAAGGGGTAGTCCCTTAATCTTAGCTCTAAAATCTTGAGCAAGTTCCGCAATTTTCTTTGTTTCTTTCTCAACACCGCCTGCAGCTTCAATTTCTTTCAAACGGGCATTGATTTGACGCAACGTTCCTACCGCTGGCGTAAAAGGTGTCTGTCCTCGCTCGCCATTTTTAAGAGCAGACTTTATATTCAGATACATGCACTTTACATCACGATTCTCTACACGCTTGATTGCTTCATCAGATAAGACAATAACCGACACACCCGGAGGACAAGCCAATGCTTTCTGGGAACCAGTAAGCATTACTTGTACACCCAGTTTGTTCATATCAAAATCGTCTGCAAGGAAGGAGCTAATGGCATCCACGCCCAGAAAAATTCCGTTTTTCTTACAAAACTTACTAATCATCTCAATGTCATAATGGACACCTGTTGAGGTTTCATGCACATTAACGAGGAACCCAGTAAAGCCTTTCCCGTCGTACATATCCAACTGTTCTTTTTTGAGTGCTTTACCTTTCTCCAGCTTGATTTCCTCATACGAGATCTCATGAATTTGGCATAACTCAACAAACCGCTGACCAAAGCTACCGCCATTTACAACCAAAACCTTATCCGTCTTATCAAAGACATTCATAACGGTTGCTTCCATAGCCGCCGTACCAGAACCAGTGATAAACACTACTCTAGCATCATCGCCAGCTTTCGCAAACTTTTTTATTAGCTTTTCATTTTCAAGCATGACAGCAGAGAACTCAGGTGTTCTAAAATATGGAACCTGTTCTGCTCCAATAGCGCGCACTACGTCATCCGACATTACCGGACCAACTGTAAAATTAAGCATTTAAACCATCCTCCCAACGAACAAGGTCATGGTACTCAATGTACCAATCCACAATGTTATCATATTCCGTACTTATATAATTCCCTTTCGTATGATTTTGTAAGTAAAGTGCTATCGCTTCTTGTAGACCATCCTTCATACTTTTGTAGGTTATTTGTGTGATTTTGGATATATTTGCAGAGTGAAAGCGTCTATTATACATAATATCATACGGCATTTGATACCCCCCCCTCAAATAGTTTATCTATTTCTTTTGTATCATCAGCGAGATAGATAACAGGCTTATAAGAATATTTGTGTAGAATTTCTGAATATAACAACAATACATCATTCCATGTCATATATTCATTCGTAACAACTTGAAATATTTGTCCTAGTGCCGCTTCATTTCCCAACAGCTCCACTATTCCTTTTGCAACATCCACTCCATCAGTCAGTGCTGTATACTTGTCAAGAATTCCACGGTTTAAAACAATAGGTTTATCATTGATAATTCGATTCAGCCAGTGCTTAATCTCATATTCACCCAGTTGTAATCTATCAGATGAGTAGGTTTTATATGGACGGACAATCGTAACCTTATTGCATCCGTTTTTCAGAACATACTTTTCTTGGTGTGCCTTTTTTACTGCATATGTTCCAGAATCCTTAAAGCTCTGATTCTCCGTAGTATTTGCCAGTAATGAGCAACTTTCATCAATAAATGGCATTGAATTATCGTAAACACGTGCCGAGCTTAAAAACACATACTGTTTTGCAATTCTAATCAATTTTGAAAAATTTGTTTTCAAAATTTCATTACGGTAATTCATAAAGTCAATCAAAACATCAAACGAATTATCCTCAATCGTATTGATAAAATCAAAATCATTGGCATTTCCGAGTAAATAGTGGACATTTGCATATAAAGATTTTCGTTTGTTCCTAGATGTAACTGTAATATCATACACGACATCATTTCCAATAACGGATAAAATTGACTCTCCAATGGCTCCTGTTCCACCAAGCATCAGTATTCTAATCATTTCATATTCCTCATATTCCTCAGTTGTTTTTCCAATTTTCGATAGGTTTTTAGAACAGTCTGTCCATCGGTTTCCAAATCTGTAAAGACCTCAAAAACAATTGTTTTTGCATTATCCGAAACAAAATATTTCAATTTTTCTCGAAAATCAACTTCATCATTAGCCGAAATGTACTCAAAGCCCAGAGATTCAACCCATCCTTTTGCAACTTGATGATGCGCTGCACCAATATGTAAATCAATAGTTTTTAGCTCGTTATGAGAAGGCACAATATGGAACTCTGCTCCACCACCATTGTTTATCAATAAAACGCGAACATTATTCTTAATATGTTTTATGCCCATTGCGTTCATTGCGTAGAAAAAACTCAAATCACCTATCACGATAAATGATACGCCGTCGAATGCATAGGCTTGTCCTAAAAACGTTGGGAGGCAACCGTCTATTCCAAACGAATTTGCATTAGAATAAACCCTAATTGACTTATCCAAGTCAAAGAACTGCATTAAACGTGTAGCGTTCAAAATGCTCAAATGAAGTAGTGAATTGTCAGGAATTACATTGGCAAAATCTCTGATTATAGAAAAATTAGAGAATGGCAGGTCGGTAATATGCAATTGTTCGTCCAGTTGTTTCCATTTCTTTAAATAATGATCATTTGTGCAGAATTTCCACCCAACAATCCGAGAAACGAAATACTTTAGAGAACATTCAAAAATCTTTGTTTGACTTCTAAAACAATCTTTAATTTTCCCATCCTCTGCTATCAACCAATGGGCGCATCGTCTTTCATTCGCCTTAAACAAATCTTTGATTCGTTCCTGAAAATTCGCGCCATAGGTAATAACAATATCTGGCATATAATCTTTTATCGTATTTCCATCTAATGCTTTTATTGTTTTTTCTGGATTAATAGAGTTTTTTGAGTGAAAATTAGTCAAATTGTCACACAGTACTACCGCATTTAATTTATATATAAGTTCATTAAGGTACGCTTTTTCTACTTCAGTAAGCGTACAATTCTGGCCTAGTACAAAAAGAACTCTTTTTCCATCAAGTTCATTTTTCAAGTGCTCCCAATTATCTGTTTCATACGAATAATATTCAATAAATTTGATTGACTCACTTATACCTTCTTGTTTCTTCCATAGATCATTTGTTGAGCCAACCAGTGGAATATTAATATGAACTGGTCCAACATCATGCTGCCTTATTGAGATAAATGCTTCATTCAAAATTCGCTCACAATACCAAATATCCTCAACATCCTTTATCATGGGAAGTTCAATATTAGCCTTTGTAATTGAGTCAAATACCGTCATCTGATCAATTTTCTGTGTTTCTAGTTGATTTAACACATAAGGTGATCTATCAAATGTAATTACAATAAGCGGAACGTGAGAATAGTATGCCTCCGTTACGCCTGTAACATAATTAGAAACTGCTGTCCCACTTGTACATGCAATAGCAACCGGCTCATTTGACTGTTGTGCAAGTCCCATTCCGAAAAAGGCAGCATTCCTTTCATCGACAACTGAAAAGCATTCAAACCACTTATCAACTTCTACAGAACTCACAAATGGGATATTCCGTGTGCCAGATGACAGTACTAACTTATGAACATTATATTTTTTGAGAAAGCCAATTAAAATATCATTGCTTATATATGTCATTTATTTCCCCTCCAACAAATTCAATTCCATCATCAGAAATTCTTTCGATGTACTCCGGTCCATAGCAATTCTTTTATGAACGGCCTGATAATCTATTTGTGGCACGGTTAATTCCTTTATTTGTTCT
>OLPA01000551.1_pt1 | contig 35065 bp, 34 predicted proteins | sample 1672811 | NCBI WGS metagenome assembly OLPA01 (sample SAMEA3136726, study PRJEB25190) | human gut metagenome | biome: human gut; feature: human-associated habitat; material: faeces | place: Austria | collected 2013
CGGCGCGGCCCCCTCGAGGGTAAAAAGAGGTGTTCTCAATGAGTGCAAACGGAAAGACAAACGCGGGCGCGCCGCCGAAGGCTCCCGTAGCCGTAGCCACGGCCGCGTCCGGTGCGGCGAAGGGCGTCTCCGATGACGCCACGACCGCTCGCCTCTCCATGCCGGAAAACAACGGGAAGAAAGTGACGAAGCCGACCGTGGCCACCCAGCAGAACGCCGGCGACGACTTCAAGGCGACTCTTACCGTGAAGGACATGGTGGTATGGGGCCTCATCACCATGGTGCCTATCTCGCCCATGGCCGTTTACGGCGGCGTGTTCGCCGACTCCGGCGGCATGCCCACGCTCGCGTTCCTCATCGGGTTCGTGGCCGTGCTGTTCTCGGTGTTCTCCTTCGGCATCATGATTCAGCATTTCCCGTCTTCGGGCTCTATCTTCACCTATGTGAGCCACGTGTTCGGTAAGCTGCCCGGCTTCATCGCCGGCTGGCTGATGCTGTTGCAGTACTTGGTGAGTCCGGCGATGGTGTACCTCATCGCCGCTATCGCCATCCACAGTATGCTGCCGGATGTGCCGATTCTGGCTCTGTGCTTCGGGTTCCTCATTATTGTGGCCATCGTGTCGCTTATCGGCATGAAGACCGCCATGGTGGTGAACAAGGTGGCGCTGGTAGCCCAGCTGGCGATTCTCGCGCTGTTCGTCGTGTGCGGCGTGATGTTCGTCGTGCAGCATCCCGAGAGCGCGAATTTCTCGCCGACCAACCTGTTCAACCCCGCCAAGTTCGAGTTCGGCGGCACCATGTCCGCTGTGTCGCTGGCCGTGATGTCCTACGTGGGCTTCGGCGCCATCGCCACGCTGACCCAAGAGGCGAAGGACCCCAAGCACGGGCCGTCGCGCGCCATGATGGTGATGGCCATTCTGCTGTGCGTGCTGTACGCGCTGCAGTGCTTCATCGCCACCTGCATCGATCCGTCGGGTGCGGCCTTTGCCGGCAATACCGACAACGCGTTCTACGCCGTGGCCAAGATGGCCGCTGGTCCCTGGCTCATGGTGGTATGCGCCGTGGGCGTGGCCTTGGCTCAGGGCGTGTTCACCGCTATCGCGCAGCAGAATTCCATCGCCTTCGTCATGTTCACCATGGCCAATGGCGGTTGCCTGCCGAAGTTCATGGCCAAGATGAACAAGCGCACGAACTCGCCTTTGAACGCCGTCATCTTCATCATCGCCCTGTCCGTGGTGCTGACGCTGCTCTTCCATTTCAGCGGCATCGACATGAACACCGTGGTGAAGATCTCGAACTTTGGCGCGCTGTCCACCTACGTGATGCTGAACGTGTCGGTCATCGTGTTCTGCTGGTTCCAGCTGAAGCAGCGCAAGGGGGCCAAGTCCGTGTTCATGCACCTGGTGTTCCCGGCGCTCGGCGCGCTGGTGTGCTTTGCGATTCTGATGTCCGTGGGCACCGTGGCCCTGGTGACGGGCGTGGTGTTCATCCTCATCGGCATCGCCTACTACCTGGTGCTGACCCGCGTGCTGCATCGTCAGATTAACCTCGGGTAACGCCCGGTTGGCTGACAGCACCGTTGGTTGACGACCTGAACGATCTAAACGGGCCCTGACCTTGTGCGTCTGGGCCCGTCTTGTGCTTTGGGTATGGTGCCCCGCAGCATACAGCGGTACTCCGATGCGGGCGCGCAGGTGCCCGTGACAGGGTGCTGCGCAGATGTGCGCAGGTGGTTTTGCTCTCCATGGCGTATTTTGGCGTTTTTGGTGCACATGCTCGGGGATAATCATTTCCTTGCCGAGAAAAGTAGCGCAAATTTTTCGCTTTCGGTGCAGATAAACGAGTTCTGAGGGCAGATGCTGGCCTTCTCCTCGCTTGCTATGCACCGATTTCGAAATTAGCGGCCAAAACTCAAAGGAAAGACCTGCGGAAGTCCGTGACAGGCGTTTGTGCTCATGGTACACTGCAATGCTTACGAGCCAGTGCGAATCCTGTTTCCAACAGTCCGTGCTCAGAGGCTGTGTCCGGGTCTCTGCATACCAGATTCGCAAGATCCTCTCACGACGGGCCCGAGAGGAGTGCGTCATGGTTCGGCCATCTTCCCCCGTCGCTTCCCGGCGGATCGTTTGCTTTAGCCACAAGACAGCGCTGGAAATACTGACGGCATTGCCCCCGTCCCAAAAGCCCCAGCCCATGCGTAGCCGAAAGTTCCCCGACCAAGCACCGTCCTTAAAGGATGCGCAGTTGGCAAGCGATCGCGTTTTGGAGCAGTGCCCCGCGCTCTCCCTTTCTCGGCCCCTCCATGTTACAAGCGCTTCTACGTCTCACAACCACCGCACCGATGTTGTCGAATTTCATCGCAGCGGGAAGCCGTTTGGCGGCACGGGCTTGCTTTCGCTGGGTGAAGGGACAAGGGTGACCAGCGTACCGTTCACCTTTGTGCAAATGGCAACGTCGCTTTCGTTGATCGAACTGCTTGAGTTGGGTTATGAGCTTTGCGGCACCTATCGCAGAGGAAGAGCGGGTGAGCCTACGCGATACCATGCTGACCCTTTGATGACTACGCGACAGCTTGCCCAGTTCTTGCGCATGAATCCCGGCATGCATGGAGCAAAGCCTGCTCAGCGCGCATTGTCGTACATTGCCAAAGGGGCGGAGTCGCCGCGTGAGGCGAAATGTGCGTTGTTGTTCGGGCTGCCAGTGGCGTTGGGCGGATACGGCCTGGGCATTCCCCTTATGGGCTATGAGGTTGAATGCACGGGTGAGGCTTATGCTATCGCCGAAACACGAATGCTGCGATGCGACCTGTTCTGGCCATCAGCTCGTTTGGCCATGGAGTACCAAAGCAGGGCTTTTCACGAGGGGGAATTGCACCGTGCTCGAGACTCGCGCCGCGTGAATGCGTTGCGAGCCATGGGCATCGACGTGGTGCTAGCCACCGACAACGAGCTTGAGAGTTTGTTTGCTTGCGACACGATAGCGCAGTCGATGCTGCGGGTTTTGGGCAAGCGCAACCGCACATGTGTAAGAAATGCTCGTGATCGAAAACTGAAGCTACGTCGGCAGCTTGGCCTGCCGCTTGAGCCTCGACGCACCTTTGAAGCGGTAGGGAGTCCCTCTCATTTTGGCGAGGAATAACGTTTTTGGTGCAAAACCGCATAGTGCGAGAGGCTATTCCGGCGAAGTTTGGCGAAAAACTGCAGAATTGGTGCAGCCGGGGGAGGCAGAAGCAAGGCGAATGAGCGCTTGTCGGGAGTCGTGGTGCACCTGCTGAAAGCCGAGGCACCAAAAACGCAATAATGTTCCACCGGAGTTCGATGGAAACTACGCTAGATAGCAAGACCGGCTGGAGTGGGATGATTTTGGTTCGGTTCGCTCACGGCGCTTGGGACGGTGCGTCCGCAGCGACCGCAGTCCGCAATGCTCGCAACGCCTGAAGTGCCCGCGGCCTGGGGCTCGCAATGCTCGCAACGCCTGAAGTGCCCGCTGCCTGCAGCTTGCAGCCCTGCAGCCCTGCAGCTTGCAGCCCTACAGCCCTGCCTTTCCGTGGCGCCTGAAACGATATGCATGTCGCGCCTTGATAGCTCCGCTGCCGCAGTTGTGCGTCTACAGCACTTCGTGCAGGGCCGCTTTCAGGGCTGCGAGATCGTCGGGGGTGGTGGACCAGCTGGTGACGAGGCGGATGACGGTGCGGCCGTCCCCGAGCTTTTCCCAGGTGCTGAAGCGGACGCGCTCGGCCAGTGCCTCGACTTGGGCGTTGTCCAGAACGACGAACTGCTGGTTGGTGGGGCTTTCGCGGAAGAAGGTGCAGCCGGCCTCGCGCAGGATGCGGCGCAGCTCGTCGGCCATGGCGATGGCGTGGCGACCCAACTCGTCATACAGCCTGTCGGTGAACAGCGTGTCGAACTGCACGCCGAGCAGACGCCCCTTGGCCAGCAAGGCACCGTGCTGCTTGGCGTGGGTGAGGAAGTGGCGGGGCATGCCGCCGCGCGGGAACACGACCGCCTCGCCGCAGAGCGCCCCGCATTTGGTGCCGCCGATGTAGAAGGCGTCGGTGAGGCGCGCGATGTCGGCCAGGGAGACGTCGGTGTCGGGAGCGGCCAGGCCATAGGCGAGGCGCGCACCGTCCAAGTACAGCGGGATGTCGTAGCGGCGGCAGAGGGCCGACAGCTCCTCCAGCTCGGCCAGAGAGTACAGCGTGCCCAGCTCGGAGGGGTGCGCGATGAACACCATGCCGGGGAACACCATGTGGGTGAAACTGGCGTCGGCGTAGAAGGCTTGCAGGTAGGCTTCCACGTCGGCGGCGCGCAGCTTGCCGTCGCATTCGGGCACGGTGAGCACCTTGTGCCCAGTGGCTTCAATGGCACCGGCTTCATGAACGGCGATGTGCCCCGTATCGGCAGCGATGACACCCTCGTGCCCGGCCAGCAGAGCCGAAATGACCACGGCGTTAGTCTGGGTGCCGCCCGTGAGGAAGAACACGTCGGCGGTCTCGTCATCGCAAGCCGCGCGGATGCGGGCCGCCACACTTTCGCAAAAGCGGTCGCTGCCATAGCCCGGCGCCGGCTCCAGGTTCGTCGCCGCCAGCGCTTCCAGAATGCGCGGATGGGCGCCGGTGGAATAGTCGTTCTCGAACGAGATCATGAGTCCTCCTCAGGGCTTCCCGGAGATGTGTGTCGTGCTATTATTCCACAACGTCGAAGATGGTGGCGAAAGGCGGTACGCGAGATGGCGATCGATAAGGTGAAGGCGTATTTTGCGGAATTCGGGCGCGAGGGGGATGTTATGGAATTCCCCACATCCAGCGCAACCGTGGAGCTGGCGGCTCAGGCCGTGGGCTGCGAACCGGCGCGTATTGCCAAGACGCTGTCGTTTGCCGTGGGCGACCGAGTGGCGCTCGTGGTGTGCGCGGGAGATGCCCGCATTGCGAACCCGAAGTTCAAGGCCCAGTTTGGAACCAAGCCTCGCATGCTTCCTGCTGAAGAGGCCGAGGAGCGCGTCGGCCACGCGGTGGGCGGCGTGTGCCCCTTCGCGGTGAACGAGGACTGCGACGTGTACCTCGATGAATCACTGCGCCGCTTTGACGTGGTGTACCCGGCCTGCGGCAGCTCCAACAGCGCCATCGCCCTCGCTCCCGACGAGCTGGCCGCCTGCACACCGGGCAGCACCTGGGTCGACGTCTGCAAGTTGCCGGAGGAAGCTGTGGCGTAGAATTCCGATGCCGTTCGACATCCAAGCACCTCGCGACACCGCGGCATGGGTTCGATAGCGGCCAGGGCATTCAGTGAACGTTACGCCCGGGTGAGCTGGTCGTCTAGGTCGACTAGCTCTTGGCGGGAGTGGATGGCGAGTTTCTTGTAGATGCTTTTGGCATGGCCGCGAGTGGTGTTTTCCGAGATGAACAGCTTGCCGGCGATGGCCGATACCGTATGGCCCTTCATGAGCAGCTCGGCCACCTCAATCTCGCGCGGAGAAAGGCCGTGCTCCTCAAGGTAGCTGCGAATGCGGCGCTGTTGCTCGGAGGGGCCGTCACTGGGAACTCGTGTGGCGTCTGCTGCTGTCGCATCCGGGGAGTGCAGTGCGTCTCCCCGTTGACGCGCGCTGCCGTTGGCTGGCTTAGCACCTTGGCGGCCATCCCGGCGACTATCGCGCCGTCCCCGCCGTAACGTTGTGCCGCGGTTCAGCAGCTCCGCGTCAGTCATGGAGGCCAGCGCCTGGCCCTTTCCGCGCGTGACCAGAATGAGTGCGACCGACAGCAGCACCACGCAAAGCAGGATGACGTTCGTCCAATGGGCGAGGTCATCGGAAAGCGCCGGCCCCAGAAGCTCGGCCAGCCCGCTGCCCACGGCCATGGAAAGCAGGACTGGCCCGATGCACAGGGCGTACAGCGGTGAGGAGGGCAGTCCGTTTCGGATGGTATACACCGCGCAGGTGATGATGAGCAGCAGGTTCACCACCTCGAAGCCGAACATGAGAAACGCCACGAGCAGCGTTGTGTACTGCTGGCCGAACAACGACGGTAGCAGGAATACGACGGTGAGCGCGGGAAAAAGTACCTGACAGATATGCAGGATGTCGAAGCCCTTCGAAAGAAACAGCTCGAGGGCCACCACCAAAAGGGCCGCCGTCGCGAATCCGACGAGCACCGCGGCGCCGCCGGAGCTTTGGGCCGGCTCGATGCCGGCGATGAGCTTCCACGAAAAACCGAGGATGCTGACGCAAAGCGCGGGGCGCCATAGGTCGCCCACGGCGCGTCTCAGGGCGGGGCGCGTGAGGGGCGCCGTGGCGTCGGCCTCAATTTCGGCGAGGCTCTTCTGAAGGCAGAGAAGTGCTAAGAAGGGGAGCACGCAAACGGCAGCCAGGGCTACGGCAACGGGCGGTAAAAGGCGAATGAGCAAATACAAGGCCACCGACATGGCGGCCGAAAGGGGAATGCAGATGAGGGCGCGCTGCTGGCCTTCGGTTACGTAGAACATCTCCCAAAGCAGGAAGAACAGAGCGCAGGAGCCGCCCATGAGCACGCCCGCGACCGTCGCGATGGCGCCGTCGCTTTGGCCGAAATGAAACGCGAGAAAGTAGAGAAGCGCGGCTCCGCTGAGCATGAAGCTCGCCGCCGAGGCCGTCCAATGGGGAAGCTCGCAACGGCGGAAGGCGCACAGGGCGCCCAGGGCTCCTACGGCCAGGGGCATGAGCGTCTGTTCGGTGAGAATGTAGATCTGCCAATAATCGGCGACGGCGCCTGCGCCTTGGAACCCTGCGAGCACGATAAAGGTGACGGTCCAGAAAAAGCCGAAGCCGAGGTGGTGTATTCGCAGACCTTCCAAAAGCCTTTTGGCGCGTTGCATGTGGCATCCTTCCTCCCTGGTGCATTTTAGCAGCCGCAGCCGGTGGCCGGAGGCGGCGCACCCAACAAGTTTGCGATGATACTTGGCTATGAACTGGGATTTTTCAAAAACAACCCAAAATATGTCCCCCTCAAAAGCGTGATGCTGCGCCACGTTTCGGGTTCCCGCTGCTGCGAATTTACCCAATTTGGTGGCTTACGCGAAAGGGCGGAAGAGGGCATAGTGCTTCTTGCGTTCCGCCAATGAGAGGGCCGGGGCGTCGGTTCCGGCTTCGTGTGGACAGCTTGGGTGAAGGGCCCAGGTAGCTGCCGCGAAAGCTTCGGAACCGTTCAGTCACCGAGACTATGGAGGGAAAACATGACTGGAATTTCTCGTCGCAACTTGCTCAAGGGCGCTGCCTTTAGCGCCGCCGGCGTGGCCGCGCTCGGCCTGGCCGGATGCGCACCGCAGACCGAGGCCACCAAGGCCGACGCGGCGCTGGCCGAAACCGGCGAGGCCGCCAAGCACACCTGGGAAGTGAAGCCCGAGCCCATCGCGGCCGACCAGATCTCCCAGACCGTCGACACCGAGGTGCTCGTCATCGGCGGCGGCTACTCCGGCACCTGCTGCGCGCTTTCCGCGGCCCAGAACGGCGCCAAGACCATCCTCGTGGAGAAGGATGCCGTGCTCAACGGCCATGGCGTGGGCGGCACCGGCGCCATCGCCTCGCGCGCCCTGGACGATTTGGGGCTGAAGTTCGACAAATCCCTGGAGATGGAGCGCTGGGTCTCCACGTGCGGCAACCGCTGCCGCGAGTCGCTCGTGGGCAAGTGGTTCCGCGAGTCCGAGCGCTGCATGAACTGGTTCCTCGACATGGCCGAGGCCAACGGCGCGAAGTGCATGGTCACCGTGGGCTCCAACTCCACGGTGCACCCCGAGATCGCCTGCTACCACTTCATGAGCGGCGGCCCCATCTTCGAAGAGCACACCATGGCCGACTTCGTCGAGTACATGTTCGAGGCCGAGGCCCTGAAGGCCGGCGCCGAGTTCGTCTACGAGATGCCCGCCGTGCAGCTGGTGCAGGACGAGTCCGGGAAGGTGACCGGCGCCATCTGCCAGAACAAGTCCGGCGAGTACGTGCAGTACAACGCTTCCAAGGGCGTGGTGCTTGCCACCGGCGACATCAGCTACAGCGACGAGTACATCAACGAGTTCGCCCCGGTGGCCAACCGCGTGTTCACCCGTCTGTGCTCCGACCAGGGCAACGTGGGCGACGGCCACAACATGGCCGCCTGGGCCGGCGGCGCCTTCCAGGAGGGCCCCTGGCCGACCATGATGCACCCGCAGGCCGCCGCCACCTTCCACGGCCCCTTCCTGTTCGTGAACCCCGACGGCAAGCGCTTCATGAACGAGGCCACGTGGGTGCAGGGCAAGTGCGTGGGCGTCATGGTGAACGGCGGCTCGGACCATGCGTGGTCGGTGTTCGACGCGAACTGGCAGACGGACCTGCTTGACAGCCTGCAGTACGGCGGCGGCATGTTCTGGGACACCTTCCGCCCCTACGGCTCCGACTACCAGGCGGCCGTGGACGGCCACACCAAGACCGTGGAGAACGGCCTGACCGAGGTGCCGGACTACTACAAGCGCGCCGACACGCTGGAGGAGCTGGCGGAGATGCTCGACGTGGACAAGGACGAGTTCCTGAAGTCGGTCGAGCGCTACAACAAGATGTGCGAGCAGGGCGAGGACACCGATTTCTACAAGGAGGGCCACTTCCTCTATCCCATCAAGGAAGGCCCCTTCACGGCCTGCATGGTGGCGCCGGGCCTGTTGGGCGTGTGCGGCGGCATCCACATCTCGGACAACTTCGAGGTGCTGGACGCCGAGGACCAGCCGGTCGAGGGCCTGTACGCCATCGGCAACTGCGCCGGCGACATCTACGCCTACGACTATCCCATCAACGTGCAGGGCAACAGCCACGGCCGCTGCCTCATCGAGGGCAAGTGCCTGGGCGAGCAGCTGGCGGGCGTGTACCAGGAGATCTAGCAGGTTGACGGCGGGGCTGGGCGGCGGCGTGCCGGTGTTCGTGCCCTGCCGCGAAGCGGACGGCTGGCAGCCGGATATGGAGCGCGCTGCGCAGTATCTGACGCCGCGCACCAAGGCGCTGGTCATCAATACACCCAACAATCCCACGGGTGTGTGTTATTCCCGACCGACGCTGGAGGCGGTGGCGCGCTTTGCCCGGAAGAACGACCTGCTGGTGGTGGCGGATGATATTTACACCAGCTTTTGTTACAGCGAGCCATTTTTGCCTGTTTTGACGCTGCCGGGCATGAAAGAGCGCACGGTGGCCATCAACAGCTTCAGCAAGAATTTTGTGATGACGGGCTTCCGCGTGGGCAACATTGTAGCGCCGGAGCCCATTGCGCGGGCGGTGAAAAGCATCAACGACAGCGTGGTATATTCCGCGCCCGCGCCCTCCCAGCGCGCCGCGCTGCACGCGCTGCGCCGCCGCAAAGAGCTTGCTGCGCAGATCGTGCCGGAATTTTCCGCGCGCATGGCCTATGGCGCACAGCGCATCCGGGAGCTGCCGCTTCGGTCAAGCAAACAGCAGCATTTGGTATTGAAGACTGATACAGAGTACAGGCGGTGGTATAACAAAGGTAAGAAAAGAGCGGAGCAAGTTCTTTTTTTGAAAATCGGGGGCAGCTGCTGCGAAGATTCGGAAACGAACACGATTACGGCGGCGATGAGTATGCCGTGCCGATGCCGACGGATGGAAAAATCAGAGCTTTGCGGAGGTCGTTATTCCGAGGGTCGATGTTGACGAAGACTGCGAAGAGGAGTACTGTATCAGTGTTGAAGAGGAGGACGCGCCCGATGGAATTTTCAATAAGAAACGTCCCGCCTGTTTGAGCAAAAGTTTTTGAACGGAGGAACAGAAGAGTGAGGAAAAAAAGCATGTTGTTCGGCTGCAATGCCGAAGTTTTTGACGGGGACAGCGTAAAAAATCAAGATAATTTCTTCCTGCGGTTCACGAGGATGAGCAAAACCGATGCGCATATTATCGCTGCCGAAGCGGGCGATGTGATTTCGGTTGAGTTTGAAATTGAAAAGGGAAGGGTCGATATTGTCATCGGAGCGGAGGGCGATGAACCGATTTATGTCGGCAATGATGTGGATTCGGGGAAGTTTGAACTTCCGGTTTCGGCCGCAGGACAATACAAAGTGACGGTCGAAGCGCGCGGCGCGGCGGGGGAAATTGCCGTGCAAAGGCTGCCGCATGCGGCAGAAGAATAACCTCCGGAATCCTCAGGGCTGTTGTTCACCGAGAAGCACTCCCAGCCGCTCGAATTCGTTATTCTCAACATTGTAAACGCGGAGACGGCAATAAGATGTTTTGTGTGTATGCTTTCTGTTGTCCCACGGAATACCGTTCACGATGTGGTAAACAACGCTTATTACGCCGTTATGGGTCACAACGAGAATGTTTCCGTTGTGATTACGGTTTTTTTCGACAAAATCTTCGAACCATGCTTTGATCCTGTCAAAAAAAGCATGGGGACTTTCACCGTCGGGGTAAGGCTCGTCGAAACCGAGGGTGCTGAAAAAAACGCCCGGATATTCGCGCAGTGCATCGGTGTTCAGCATTCCGCTGAGTTTGCCGTTGTTGATTTCGCGCAGGCGCGGTTCGGGGTGCACGGGCAGCCCGAGTGCATCCCCTGCAATGCCGGCGGTCTGCATGGTGCGCGGAAGATCGCTGGCGATTATTTCGGTAATGTCGCAGGATTTTAGCTTTTCGGCCATTTTTTGTGCCTGCAATACTCCGGAGGGCAAAAGCTCGAGATCGCTCCACCCGCCGCGATAGCGTTCATCGTCCTTTCCGTGCCTTGCGAAAATAATTCTCATAAATTTCTCCGTGTTTTCAGCTTATTTCGGGGAGTTTGCTTACACGATTTCCCAAACGAATGCAACGGTATCGCGAACTTTGATGTCTTCGGGCTCGATGCAGTCCGGGACTGCTGCCGACCGCTTGAGAGAAGCGCGCTCAATTGCATAACCGGTGGGGGATATCAAATCGATTTCACTCCAATCGTAGTTGACGGTGAGCAGCCTGCCCAATTCAACACCGGAGGCACGGCAGAGAATCTGCGCCTTTTCGCGTGCGTTTTCTGCGGCGGCCTCAAGCAGAGCGCATTTTACGGCAGAGTCATCGCGCACGGTGAAGCGAATCGAAAGCTCGGGTTCGGCCTTGCTTTCGGCAATTGCATTCAATGTTCTTTCAAGCATATCCCTGTCAAAATCGAACGACAGGCGCGTGTTGTACGAACAATTGTATCCGACAAAAACGCGTTGATAAGTTCCCTTGGAATTGCGAACGCTGTCATACTCGGATGAAACACCAAAGTTTATGGTTTTGAGCGCATCTTTTGAATGCCCCGCCGAAACGGCGGCATTGCAAACGGCTTCGACCGCTGATGAAGCATCGGCCAGAGCTTCGGAATAGTTTTTGCTTTGACCCCTGATATCCATTTCGATAACGATGAAATCGGGTTTTGCGGAGATATTGCCGACTCCGCGGACGGTAATGGTTCTTTCCATAAACTTTCCTTTTCCGTGACTGAAAATATCACAACAAACCATAAACTGAATTTACGACCCGAGCAGCCGTATTAAAGCTGCGGCACATATAAAAGCTTTCAAGCAGCACACCGCACCGCACAACGGCACTGCATCGGACGGATTCGTCCTGCTGAAAACCTTGCAACAGGCTTAAAAACAGCGTTTGTTTTATCGGTGTTCCATAGTTTACCACGAATGCGCAGATTTTTCAACGTGTTTTCATAGAATTGTCGAAATTTTGTGCGCCTAAGTGCTTGACAACCGATTTTCGCGGATTTATAATCCGAATGCTTCGCGGACAGCGAAAGCACTTCGGGCAAACCTGAACCGAAGAGCTTTCGGATTTTAAATGCCTGCGGATGCAGTTTTTGCAAAATCCGGCATATGGGGAATAAAACAGAAACGGAAGAAAAGGCATCCTTTCAAAATAAAGCTCAAAACAAAATAAAGCTCAAAACAAAGCACACCGCATTTGTGAGCATACGGTGCAGAACCGGCAAATTCAAAATAATTCCGTAAAAAACACAAAATAAATTTTCTCTTGCTTCGGAACCGACGTGACATGCGAAAAAACACGACACATATATTATTTTTTGCAGGAAAAACATATTGCCAACCGATTGGAACGGCGGTATAATAAGGGCGGCAGGGGAGTCGGGTCTGTGGTTGAAAGTCGATGCCAGTCGCAGGCGAAACGATCCACATAAGCGGGGCAAAGTTCCCGTGAGCATGGTGCGGCTTAGATGTAAGTCCTGTCGTGCGGCATTCCGAATCGAATGCGGTGCGAGAGTGGCAGTAGTGGGCGGCGTAAAGCTCAGTAGCGAACCCACCGACAGGCGAGTGTGGGGGCAAAAACCAGGTCAGCCGACTCCATGTGCCAAAATACAAAAAGGGGTATTATACCAAATGTTTGAAGACAAAGTACTGGTTTGCAAGGATTGCGGCCAAGAATTCACTTTCACCGCAGGTGAACAGGAATTCTATGCAGAAAAGGGTTTTGACAACGCACCCGCTCGCTGCAAAGCGTGCAGAAGGAACCGCAAGCCCGCAGCCCGCGGCGAGTCCGGCCGCGTAATGTACGACGCAATCTGCGCAGAATGCGGCAGACCCACCAAAGTTCCGTTCGAACCCAAGACCGACAAGCCCATCTATTGCAGCGACTGCTTCGCAAGGCGCAGGGGCTGAGGACAGCCGAAAAGCATCAACCTTTTTGAAAAGGGTGTTTGCAGGCTGCCGTTTCTCTGTTAATTAGTCCGATTCCGCCTGCTTTTCATGCAAATGGCGGCAGAACTTCATTATTAATAGATTTCTGAACAACATGGCCGACGGATTGCGTCGCAGGAAAAGCTCCTGCGGCGCAGTTTTTTTGCCGAAAAGGTGTGTTGAAGCCTCTTTAAACAGGGCAGACCCGGGAAACCCCGCCTTATTACAACTCCGGGCTTGACTTTTCCTTCGAAGGGAGTATAATCACAGATAAAAGATGAATTATTGTTTCATTTCGATTTAGAAAGGGAAATCTCTCCCGATGTGTTGCCGAATTGGCTTTTGGCAGCCGTTTTTTTACGCTCGGGAAGAGATTGCAGCCATGTGTTGCAGCCATGTGTTGCAGCCGTGTGTTGCAGCCATATGATTGAAGTGAAACGGTTGCAGGAGGAACAGGAAATTGATATTCGGGAAACACATCAATCGCTACTACCTTAAAAATGCACCCGTGCTGATTTTGGGCGTACTTGCACTTATCCTGGTTGATTACTTCCAGCTCAGGATACCGGAGCTTTATCGTATGCTTATTAACGGCATGAACGGCGAGCTCATACTTGTGAACGGGGAATATGTGCCGTTTAACCTTGATTTTCTTCTGGATAATATTTGTCTTCCGATAATCACTATCATTGTTGTAATGGTCATCGGCAGATTCCTTTGGCGTGTCTGCTTCTACGGCTCGGCGATCCGCGTCGAAACGGATCTTCGCAACAAAATGTTCAATCACTGCAAGGATCTTTCTCAGCAGTATTATCAGGTGAACAAAGTCGGCAATCTCATGAGCCTTTTCACCAACGATCTTGACACGATTCAGGAATGTTTCGGCGACGGTATCCTGATGTTCCTTGATGCTGCATTCCTCGGCATTCTTGCACTCGTTAAAATGTGGCGCATGGACAAGCTTTTGACGGGACTTTCAATGATTCCCATGGTTCTGCTGCTTATAATCGGCACGATCGTCGGAAGAGCCATGATGCGCAAATGGGAGATCCGCCAGCAGGCCTTTTCGGATCTGTCGGATTTTGCACAGGAGAGTTTTTCGGGCTTTGCCGTTATAAAGGCATTTGTAAAGGAGCTTAAAGAGCTTGCCGCGTTCCGCAAACTGAATGTGTTAAACGAGAATGTCAACGTTGATTATACGAAAATTTCCGTAACGCTGAACATTCTTATCTCACTGCTTGTGGAATCCGTTATCTGCGTTATCTTGGGCTACGGCGGATACCTTGTTTACCAAAAGAAATTCGATGCCGGACAGCTTGTGGAATACATCGGATATTTCAGCTCCATAGTCTGGCCGATCATGGCGGTTTCGATGCTTATCGAAAAAACTTCGCGCGGCAAAGCCTCTCTCAACCGTGTAAGAGAGCTGCTCGATGCCGAAATAAACGTTAGTGATGCTCCGGGCGCGGTTGATATCGGTTCGGTGAAGGGCAAAATTGAAATGCGGAACCTGAATTTTCGCTATCCGGACGGTGAATTCGATGTGCTTCGGAATGTTTCGTTCACGATCGAACCCGGCGAAAACGTCGGCATAGTGGGAAAGACCGGTGCGGGAAAGACAACGCTGGTTGACCTTATCCTGCGCATATACAATGTTCCGGACGGAACGCTCTTTGTTGACGGACACGATGTAAACAGCGTTACGCTGCATTCCCTTCGCGAAAACTGTTCGTATGTTCCGCAGGACAATTTCCTTTTCTCGGACACGATCGCAAACAATATCGCCTTTGCATTCGATGAAACGGACAAAGCCGCCGTTAAACGGGCGGCGGAGCTTGCGGATGTTGACGATAACATTGTTGAGTTTAAAGACGGATACGACACCGTCCTCGGCGAACGCGGCGTGACTGTATCGGGCGGGCAGAAACAGCGAATTTCCATTGCGCGCGCACTGCTTAAGAATGCACCGATACTGATTCTTGACGATTCCGTGTCCGCTGTTGATACGAGCACCGAGCAGGTGATACTTAAAAACCTGCGTGAAACACGTGCGGGAAAAACGACAATACTTATTGCACACCGAATCTCAACGATTCAGGATATGGACAAGATTATCTTTATGGATGACGGGCGCATTGTCGCTGTCGGAAAGCACGATGAGCTGCTCGAACGCTGTGAAGAGTACCGCAAAACAGTTGAGCTGCAAAAGCTTGAGGATGAGTTCGGAGGTAAGTGATTATGCATGAATACTATCCCCTGCTGCTTGCGGGCGGCATTATCGGACTGATTTCGGTTGTTCTTATAATTGCATATGCAACCGTAAAAGATAAAAAACAAACCATGGGGTTTGAACGTCATATGAATGACGGAGAGATTACCCGCCGCCTTATGGCATACGCAAAACCCTATGCGCTGAGATTTGTTTTCGTGGGCATCGTTATGCTGTTCACGATTGCATTCGACATTGTATCTCCGCTCATCATCGGCGGCATTGAGGATATGATCGTTACCGATTTCAAGCTGAACAAACTGTTCATAATGGTCGGAATGTATGCAGGAATACTGATTGTTTCCATGGTCGGCGCATATGTTCAGGCTATTGTGCTGCAAAAGACAGGTCAGCGAATCATCTCCCATCTGCGCGAGGATCTTTTTACCCATATCGAGAGCCTTTCGCACGAACAGATGAACGAGATTCCCATCGGAAAGCTTGTGACCCGCATCACAAACGACACGAACGCAATTTCACTGATGTTCACAACGCTGCTTGTGAATCTTGTGAAGAACTTTTTCGTGCTGACGGGCGTCCTTGTTGCAATGTTTTTCCTGAACTATGAATTGACACTGATGGTGCTGTGCATTGCGCCGTTCATAGTGCTTTTCACCGTTATCTTCCGCAAGTTCTCGCGCAGAGCATACCGAAAGATTAAAGACAGAACGACCGATATAAACACCTATCTTTCCGAAAATCTTTCCGGCATCAAAATCACTCAGATTTTCAACCGCGAGGAGGCGAAGGAACGTGAGTTCGACAAAAAGAGCAACCTTCTGGGCAGGGCGAAACAGGAGCAGATACTTGTGTTCGGCATATTCAGACCCCTTGTCTATATGCTTTACATAACAACCGTGATGTGCCTTTTCTACCTTGGCGGCAAGGGCTATCTGGACGGAACGACATTTCTCGGGCAGACGCTGACGGCAAGCACGATCGTTTCGTTCTACATGTACATTGCCACTTTCTTCAACCCCATTCAGAACCTTGCGGAGCAGTTCAACTGGCTTCAATCCGCATTTGCTTCCGCCGAAAAGGTGTTCACAATTATGGACATTAAACCGAAGCTTACGGATGCACCGGACGCGATTGAGCTTGACGAGGTTCGCGGCGAGATTGAATTCCGCGACGTTTGGTTCAGTTATGTACCCGGCGAATGGGTACTCAAGGGCGTTTCGTTCAAAGTCAATCCGAAGGACACGGTTGCGTTCGTCGGTTCGACCGGCTCGGGCAAAACAACGATTCTTTCGCTTATCTGCCGCAACTACGAGTTCCAGAAGGGCGAAATCCTGATTGACGGAATCGATATCCGAAAGATAAAGGCTGCATCGCTGCGCCGGCATTTCGGACAGATGCTTCAGGACGTTTTCCTTTTCTCGGGCACGATACGCAGCAATATTCTGCTGCGCGAAGAGGGAATTTCCGACGAGGAGGTCATGGAGGCCTGCCGTTACGTAAACGCGGATCACTTTATCAACAAGCTTGAACGCGGGCTGGATGAACCCGTGCGCGAACGCGGCAACAATTTCTCCGCCGGTCAGCGGCAGCTGCTCTCTTTCGCAAGGACGATAATCCACAAGCCCGCCGTCATGATCCTTGACGAGGCGACCGCGAATATAGACACCGAAACCGAACAGCTGATTCAGAATTCGCTTGAAAAAATGATGAACATCGGCACGATGCTTATCGTTGCGCACAGACTTTCCACGATTCAGCATGCGGATAATATCATTGTTCTTTCAAACGGAAAAATCGTTGAACAGGGCAATCATCATGAGCTGCTTCAGAAACACGGCAGATACTATCAGCTTTACACACTGCAATACCATCGCGAACAGATGAAAAGTGCGCGCGCGTGAGATGAACCCCGAAGCGCAGAAAGCAAAAATCAAACGGTGAAACCGTTGCTGCAATTCAAAACCCGGGCATAAGCGAGAATGCCCGGGTTTTTGCATATAAACATTGTGCTTCCGAAACTTCGGTGCGGGAAATAAATCCGAACATGAATCGATAACCCTGCTCAGGCAGTCCTTTCAAAAAGGTACACTTTCACGGAAAAGCTTTCGTTCCCGGGCATTTTTCCGGAAACGATCCGAACAGCTTCAAAACCCATGTTTTCATACAAACATTTTGCGGGTTCATTGCCGACCAATGCCTCAATGCTGTGAATGCCGGGAAATTTCTTGAGAGCGTATTCTGCAAGCTGCCTGCCTATGCCGCATACTGCTCGGCGGAAGCGGCAGTCAATGCCGGTGCGGCGCAAATGAAAATCTTAAAACACTGCTAATCTATGTCATGTTTTTGCGAAAGTCGGCTATGGATATTCTAAATATCTGTTGCAAAGGCACGGAGGATATGATACAATAAAAATATACAGGCAACTGACTTTTTCGCATACGGCGGAGAAAAAACGAAAGTGAAGCGCATCACCGCAATTCAACGCGAAAAGCATTCGGCTGTTTTATTCGGAGGGAGCGCATGGCAATTCGTTTGTTCGGAAAACACAGAAACAAAACCGAAAAGAAAGCAGAAATGAAATATAACGAAGGCATGACTTTTATCGCAAACGGGTATTGGGATGAAGCGTTTGCGCCGATTTGCGAAGCGGCAGAGCTTGGGCACCGCGGAGCGACGGGGCAGCTTGCAATGATGTATTTTTTCGGTAAAGGCTGTGAATGTAATAAAAACGAAGGAATGCGCCTTTTGAAACTTTCGGCAGAAATGGGAAACCCGTATTCCTGCTATGCTTTTGCGGCGTTGTTTGATAACGGGGCTGCGGACATAACGGCGGAGGAAGCGGAGGCGATGTGCCGCATTGCCGCCGAAGCAGGCGTGGAAGAAGCGGAGGAAAGGCTGAAGCGCGGGTTCGGAAACCAAAGACAGATTGAAAAGGATTAAACGATGGTTTTTCAGCCCCGAGTTTTGCGGCCTGCTGTGCAAAACCATCCGAAAACGCGGGAGAAGCAGGAAAGAAATATAAACAGGAAATATAAATATGAAATTCAGGATAATTGAGGAAGCGTGGGGGGTCAACCGAAAAACGGGGGAACGGAAAGTCCGCAGAACGGCGGAGCGGATCTTTACCCCGGAGGCGGGGCAGATAATCGAATTTCCGCTCGGCAGGCGGAGGTTCGGCATTGCTTCGGCCGATGAGGAGCGCGTTGTGCTTCGTGTGCAATGTGAAAATTCGGACGATGAAAAAGAGTTTATTATTGAATGCGGCGCCGGCGGATTCTACAACCCGCGTTCATGTGACGGAGGTTATCGGTATCTGTTCGATTTCGACACTGATGAACCGCACGGCAGACCGGCCGCGGGGCGACGCAAAAAAAAGGAAAGCAGGTATTCAATTGCAATCAAGGTCGAAAAGGCTGCGGGGAAGCATGATTACACGCAAAGCAAGTTCTTCGGCTCGCCGACAGTGCCGAACGAATGGGTTGAAAGATTCTATGACGACATAATCTTCCTTGCGCAGATAAGGCTTTCCGATATTGCCGAATATGACCCGGACAACATACTTCCGCACAGCGGCTATCTGTATTTCTTCCTTGATGCGGAGATGTATCCGTCAGATCAGCTCTATGTTTGGGTCGAATATTACGACGGAGAGCCGGATACGATTATTGATGATTTTAACGAGCTTTCACCGCTTCCGTGCGGACTTAACGAGGATTGGCTGATTTCGTTCGGTGCTGCGCCGCCCGATGCGGATGGGACAAAACTTCTGGGGCTGCCGTCCGGTGCGGCGGGAGAGGATGCAAGCCTTCCGAAGCTCCTGCTGCAATACGACCCGCTTGATTTTGAAGGAGTTCCCTATCTTGAGAACGTTGACGGGTATGCGTATGTGCTGTTCGGCAGGGATGAAAAGGATTTTGACGGAGCTGTCTATAAGGTTGACAGAACATAACCGACAGAACAAAAATGCCGAAACGGCGGGAACTTCGATAAGAAAAAGTACGTAAAGTTATAAAAAACTGCTGCTAAGGAGAGGACGGATAAATGGCATACAGTGAAAAATCCGCGGCGCGTTTAGCTGCGCTGCACGGAGAAATTGAAGCGCGGAAGGAACATGAATTCGCTGCGCCGACATACAGGGATGCGGCGGCACTTGCCGAAATAAGGCAGACGGTGTTTAATCAGCTTGAATCGGAGCATGAACACGACAGGGACACTGTCGAGGACAGCATCGCGGTGCTGCGTTATCTTGCCGAGAGCTATGAAAACATGGGACGGACTGCTTGTGCGCTGCCTTTGCGGAAAAAGGTGCTTGAGCTTGATGCCGAACTTGCGGCACGGTTCAAAAACAGCGAAGGAATCGAATCGGATTACTATTGCGCATTAAAGGCGCGCAATCGCTACGGAAGGGACGAATGTGCCGACCTGCGGGAACTTGCGGCGGGGCTTCTGCCTTTGGATAAACAAATTCAAATCGAAAAAAATGTTTTTGAAAACTATCCGATGCTTGTGCGCGACAGAGTTGAACTATCGGAAGAGTATCTTGCGGTTATCGATGAGGTTGAGCGGCTGCTCGAAGAAGAATGCGGAGAAAATGCGCATCCGCTTGAAACGGAGCAGGCAAAAGCGAGGCTTTTGAGCGAACGCGGAATCCTTTGGCGGTCCGAAATGCAGTTGAATCCGGGAGTTCTGTTCGATTGAAAAGCAGAGAACCAATCCGGAAATGAACAAATGCCGAAAAGTCGGCAAAAACAAAACGAAAGCAGAAACCATAAAACAACAGAGCAAAGGGGTGCTGCCGTGAACATAAGCTATAACAAACTTTGGAAACTGCTTGTGGACAAAAAAATGAGCAAGGCGGATCTGCGTCGGGCAACGAAGCTTGCGCCGAACACAATGACAAACCTCCGTCGGGATAAATATGTTTCGCTGGAGGTGCTTGTTCGCATATGCGAAGTGCTCGATTGCGATATCGGCGATATTGTCGGCGTTTGCAGGGATGATGCAGCGGGGAATTTGCAGAAAAATCCGACAGAATAAATGAAACCGAATGAACCGGGTTCGGCTTCCGAAAAAAAATAAATGTCGCCGTCGGAGCGACCTGCACGGACACGGGATATGGCATAATATGCTTGTCAGAGGACGGCAGGGAAAAGATTTGAAAGAAAGGAAGCTTTCGCGGCACGCGAAAACCATGGTCCCGAAAATGAAAACGAATCCGAACAAAAAACAGAAAAGAAAACGCAGAAACAAAAAATTGCGCAAACTTCTCAAAGCGGCGGGAATGGGCAAACACGGTGCATTGTACGACGTCGGCATACTGTTTCAAACGGGCAGAAAAATCTGCGGTGAACCGAACCTTGCAGCAGCGGCGGAGCTGATGAGAGATGCCGCCGCAGCGGGGGATAAACGCGCCGAAGAGTGGCTGAGGGATTATTATTTCGATGACGATGCCGCCGTTCAGGCGGAAGCATAGGAGGCGGGATATGCGCAGCGGAATCGCAACGAAACTTCATATAAAATGTCCCTATTGCGGAGGAACCGTCGAAACTGTCGGCGGAGAGGACGGTAATCCGTTCAACATCGGACGGAAAGCACGACTTGTTTGCAGCAGGTGCGGAAGGAGCGTTCCGAATACCGAACCCGATTGCTTTGGGGACGGAGACAATGAAGACGAAAACGGCGCATACGGGTTTGATATTCGTCCGCCGCATACCGGGTGCCTCCCAGAACGCAGGAGAGGGAACAGGTTCGGAGGCGGAGCGGATTTAAAAAGCAGAACGGAGGGCGAAAATGAAAGCTGAAACTGTTTTGAAGCTCAACGGAGGAGATATTGCGGCGGCAGAGGAACGCTGTGCGGAATGGATTAAAGCATACAGTGCCGTTGCGGAGGAACATCCCTCCGCAGAGGAGAAAGCCGCGAAGCTGATTGCGCGGGCAAAGAACGCTCTCGATGTGATAAAAACACGCGCGGAGGCAGGCGCGGAACCGCTTTACTGCAAGGACGAGGCCTATATGGAACAGGTGCTTGCCGAGGAAGAGCAGCGGGAAGCGGAGCTGGACGGGGAATTTCCGCTCGGCAGCGAATTCGATGCTTCGTTTGCAAACCCGTATTTCACTACAGAAAATCTTGCAAGGATTCAACTCGGGTATTTTAATGAAGTCCGAACGGGTGTTTATTACGAACATGCGGAGGACGTTCTTGTTCGGCAGGGCATACTGCATGAACTTAACGGCAGATGGAAAGAGGCGGAACGCTGTTATAACGGCGTTTCGTTGAGCGGGTCCGTGCTTGAACGGGAATATTACTGCCGCAAAAAAGCGGAATCCGAAGGGCAAAGGCTTTATGAAAAAGGGCTTGAACTTATCAAAAATCTCAATTGGAGCGCGGCGTGGTATCCGCTTTTTGCCGCAGCGGAGCTCGGGCGTTCGGAAGCTATGGCGGAGCTTGGGCATATGACGGTTTACGGCCTCGGCTGCGGTGCGAGTGCGGATGAAGGGTTGGAATATCTGCGCCGTGCGGCTGAAGCAGGCAGCGACTATGCATGTCGGTTGATTTGGGAACTGCACGACGACGGCGCGGGCATTGTAAGCGGTGCGGAAGCCGAAAGGGTGTGCGAAGCAGCGGCCGAAAGAGGTTATGAGCGCGCAAAAATTCGTCTTGAGGAAGGGTTTGACACAAGAGCCTATATCGATATTTTGCAGGAAGACGTTGATGCGGGCAATGTTGATGCGTTGTGGCTCATGGCAAATGAGCTGTTGGAAAACGGTGAAGAGGATCGCGCGGTTGAATATATGGAACGCGCTTTTCAGGCGGGGCAGATTGATGCCTTGATGATGTACGGAAACATATACGCAAACCGAAACGGCGAGTTGTTTGACAGGGCAGCGGCGGCGGAATGCTATAAAAAGGCCGCCGAACAGGGCTGCGCGGAAGCCTGCAAGGCATTGGGCGACCTTGCGCTTGAAGAGGATGACGAACCGTTTTGGATGATTGAGCGGGTGCCTGAAAACGGCTCAAAAGAATTGCAGCTGCGGCATAGGGCACAGTTTGCGGGGTATCTCAGGGCGGCGGAACTCGGACTGATTTCGGCGGCGACGGCGGTTTCATCCGCATATCACGAGGGCCGGCCCGTTGAACGGAATGATGAAAAGGCGTTCCTTTGGGCTTCCCGTGCGGCGGATGAAAATGATCCGACGGCATTATACATGATGGGTTTTTTCAACGAAAACGGTTTGGGCTGTGAAAAAGACATTGCGGCGGCGCTGATGTTCTATACGGCAGCGGCGGACAAGGGTGTTGTTCGGGCGATGCTCAGGCTTGCGGACATATATAAAAACGGCATTGAAACCGAAGATGCCGACGGAAACAGGAGGATTCTTGTTGAGCCGAATGAAGAACGGGCGGCAAGGTATCTTTTCACGGCGGGAGTCGGCAGGGACTGAAAATGTTTTGTGATGCGCAAAAACGGTGCAAACGTGCGGAGCATTGATTCCCTTGCGCGAAGAAAAACGGAGACGGAGACAAAAGTGAAGATGTCAAATAAACGATGCTGCCCGAAATGCGGAAGCGAAAACATTGACTGCATGGACGGCGCGGGAATGATTACGGAGCACGGCGGCGGCATAATGCTCGATATTTCGCCGGAAATGTGGATTTGCGGCGACTGCGGAGAGGTTTTTCGCGTTGAGCTTTTTGAAGATTCGGAACAAGCCGCAAATGCGGAATGAACAGGTCGGCGAAAAACGGCATTCCCTTTTGAACATTCTTTTGAACAGCAAGGAGAGAACGGAATGAAACTTAGGATTATCGATGAGTTTTGGGCTGTGGGCAAAAAAACGCGGCGCGTGGGAAAAATGCTCAAGCCGCTCTGTGCAGGGCGCATTGAGGGGCAGCACGGATGTTTTTGGATGCTGTCCGACGTTCGGAAGGATTCGGCGCATGTTGCATACCACGGAGCCGACGGAACGCTTATCAGGGAATGGGATCTGAAAAAGGGCGAAAAAGTTCTGTATCGGCCGCGTTCGTTTGACGGCGGGCATCAGTACACGCTGAAGATTGTGCGTTTTTTCTGATGCAGAGCATAACGAAAACAAGATAACTTACGGAGGAATGCGAAGTGAGGGTCTATTACAAACAAAAATTTCGTGATTTCGTGCCGCCGGACATGGGGTGCGAACAGCCGCGGACGGAGGCGGAGGAAATCGCTTTTTCTGTCACGCGGGATATTCTGCGGGATATTCTTTATTTTGATACGCGGTTTGAACGGAAGAATCACTGCGAAAGGTACACACGAGAGCTTGAAAGTGCGGCGGAAGCGGGCTGCGGCTATGCGTGGCTGCTGCTCGGCTGGTTCTTTTCCGAACAACCGTCGGCCTTTCGCTGCTCAACCGAAGTGCCGACTGTTGAGGAGTGCTTCAAAAAGGCGGAACTGTATTATAAAAAAGCTATCGAAGCGGGCGAAAATGCCGCACGGACGCTTTTGGGCAAACTTTACATTTTCGGCTGCGGCGGTGCGAGGGTGTATTCCGAAAATCGCGTTGAAGAAGCGTTGGAACAGCTCGAACTTGCGGCGGAGGGCGGCGATGCTTCCGCGGCGGAGCTGTTGGCGGCGGTGTACGGAAACGATGTTTACGATGAATCGCCTTTCGATGTGCAATGGATGCTTGAAATGGGCGTGCTGAAACCGGAATTCCTTGTAGAGGGGGAGGACGGCGAACTGTACGTTGCGCCGGAAGGCCTCGGGCTTGTCAACCTTGAGTCTGTCGAAAACGAAGAACTTGCGCTGTACTGGCAAAAAAGAGCGGAAGCTCTCGGCAGGGCAAGCACGGAAAGCTGAAAGCCGCGCCCGACAGACTTTTACGGGCTTGTAGATTTATTGATTTGATTATTATTTAACTTATCTGTAAGGAGGGGTTAATACTGTGACAAAAGCTATCGGAATCAAAGTTAAAAAAGCGGAGGGCGAACACGACCTCGGCGCGAGTAAATTTTTCGGCACACCGACGCTGCCTTCCTGTATGGCGGAGGCTTTCAAGGATACGGAAATTTTCTTCTGCCAGATACGCTGCCGCGACATTGCGGAAGCGGGACTTATCGCAGAGAACGACGAGCGTATTCCGCACAGCGGGTATCTTTACGTTTTTCTTGACACGGCGGAATATCCGTACAGGGCGCGTGTGCTGCATTGCGCGGAGGAGCCTGCAATTGCAATGGATGATTTTAATGCGGAAGTTGCGGGTGCGGAACACCTGACGGATGACTGGCTGATGGAATTCAGCCCTGCGGAGGAGACAGCGGAAGGCATTCGCCTTTTGGGTCTGCCCACGGATTGGCCGTATGCGGAGGAACCGCCGCGTGTGTTCATGCAGTTTGATCCGCTCGCATCGGAAATGGGTTTCCGCGACAGCATCGACGGATATTGCCTGCTGCTTTTCGGCAGGGATGATTACGATGTTCGAAACATCAGCTATACGGAAGAAAGAAGCTGAATCATGGCAAAAAAAGAGACAACGGCGGCGGCCGCGCTTGAGATCATTGTTTCACGGTACGGCATTGACACGTTTCGCGACAGACGGCGTGCATTTGCATTGTTGACCGACCTTGCGCCCGGTGACGCAAACGCTAAGGACAGACGGCGCATCAAACAGGCACTGGACAGCGGTGCGGCGGAGATTTTGCTTAAGGCCGCCGAGAGCGGTACGGGCGGGGAACTGCATATCAACGAATCCGTTTCACGGCTTATGGAGCATACGGATATGGCGGAAGAATTCGCAAAGCAAACCATTGAAATGCTTGCGAATGCTTTCGGCGTTTCGGCGGAGGACGTTTCGGATGACGACGGAGACGACGACGGAATCAGCATTATCGGTGCTTTGCGCAGCGGCAGCCGAAAAGCGGAAACCTCCCGCAGGCATTTCGAAGGCGCAAACATCGGGAAAATCATCGGCATTATCGCAATTGCACTTGCAGCGGCGGGAATTGTCGGCGGGTTCATTGCGGGGCTTTTGCTGCTTGCCCCGGTTCCGAAACAGTGGCTGATCGCGGCGGGCTGCGGCATTGCATTGACGGCGGGCACCGTCGGGCTTTCGTTCGCGGTTGAGAATTGGACATACAACGAAAAATGTCAAACAATAACTTTTGCGATCCCCGTGCTGGTTGCGGGCAACATTGTTCTTCGTGCCGTATTCGGAGAAAGCTATGCGCTGATTTCAAGGATTCTTTTCGGTTTTCTTGCGGCGGGAAGCATTGCAAACATTGTTCTGACGCGCACGGAAAGCGAAGAGGGATACACTCTTCCGAACGTGATTTTTGCGGCGGTGAGCGCACTGCTCGTGCTGACGTGGCCGGGGGACTGGCACTGGCTGTCAAACTGGAAAGTTTGGCAATGGGTCATCGGCATCGGCGGCGGACTTGTGCTGAGCGCATTTGTTGCTTTTTTGGCGTTTGTGCTTGATGATACGGGGCCGGAAGCAAAGCATACGCTGACGGTTTCGATTTTGATTTTCACGATCGTGAATTTGATACTTGTTGTTGTTATCGGCAAGGAAAAATACGATATCATCGCAAAGTGCATATTCGCATTCCTTGCGGTGGGTTCACTTATTACAACATTCATAGCGTTTAACGATATGTCACCGATACTCGGTTGGCTTAACCTTGTGCTGACGGTGCTGAACGGGGGAGCGTTTCTGTTCCTCATCCTCGGCTCATACGAAGTGCTGATGAACTTTATAAATCCCGTGCTTGAGTTTTTCAAAAAAGGAAAACAGACGGCATAAACCCGGTTCCCGGCGGACGGGCAGAGCCGCTGCAGATAAACGAAAAAAATAAGGAGAAATACTGATGGCAGAATATAAAAAAGGGCAAAGGATACCGCTTGCGAACGGTTCAAACGCCGAAATCATCGGCAAGCTCGGTGAAGGCGGGCAGGGTACGGTTTACCGCGTCAAACTCGGAGGGAAGGAATATGCACTCAAATGGTACCACGACGGCGCAATTCAAAACCCGAAGAAGTTTTATCAGAATCTTGAAAGCAATATCGCAAAGGGTGCGCCGACGAAAGCGTTCCTTTGGCCGCTGTACATAACAAAGCCTTTTGAAGACAGCTTTGGCTATATAATGGATTTAAGACCGGGCAATTACCGCGAGTTTTCGGAATTTCTGCTTGCAAAGGTGCATTTTGAATCGCTGTCCGCAGCGGTAAATGCAGCGTTGAACATTACAAACGGCTTCCGTGAACTGCACCGAAACGGCTTTTCGTATCAGGATTTGAACGACGGCAATTTCTTCATTGACCCGTCCGACGGGGATGTGCTTATCTGCGATAACGATAACGTTGCACCCTACGGTGAAAGCCTCGGCATTGCAGGCAAAGCGCGCTATATGGCTCCGGAGGTCGTTCGCAACATGACCCGCCCAAACGTAATGACGGACAGATTCTCACTTGCGGTGGTGCTTTTCCGCCTACTTTTTCTCGACCATCCGCTGGAAGGCAAAAGGGTCGTTTCCGCACCCTGCCTCACGGAGGAGCTTGAACTTAAGTTTTACGGACAGGAACCGATTTTTATTTACGATCCGACGGATGACTGCAACCGCCCCGTGCGCGGAGTGCATTCAAATGCAATACGCTTCTGGACAATGTATCCGGAATTCATCCGCCGCAAATTCGTTGAATCGTTCACAAAGGAGGCAATGGCGGGCAAAACTCCGCGCATGACGGACAACGACTGGCAGCTTGCGTTCACGAGGCTGCGCGGAACCGTCATCACATGCCCCTGCGGCGGGCAGACGTTCATCAATGTTGCCGGTGACGCAAACTGCATAAACTGCGGCCAGCGCATACCGAAACCCCGTGTTTTGAACTGCCATAACCGCAAATACGGCGTTGCGCTCTTCCCGGGAATGAAGATTTATCGCTGTCATATTGATAAGAGCAGTGATGATTTTTCGGAGGTCGTGGGTGAGGTCGCACGGAACCCGAACAATCCCGCAATGTGGGGTCTGCGCAACCTCGGCGATATTGCATGGAATGTTGAAACGGCGGACGGCGCATTCAAAACGATTGAAAAGGGGCAGATAGCTCCCATTGCGGCGATAAAAACGATCCACTTCCCGAACGGAACGGCGGTTGTTGAAGGCTGAGTGCCGGCGGCTGAACAAAACGGGAATAATACGGTTGAAACGTAAATATTACATAAGCTTAATCGGAGGAAATAAACATGAATAACATTTACGAAAATGCAGTTGAAGTTGCACGCAGAACGATGACGCTGTTCTTTGTTGTTGACACATCGGGCAGCATGGGCGGAAGCAAAATCGGAACTTTGAACTCCGCAATTGAGGAAGTCATTCCCGAAATCCGCAAAATATCGGGAGAAAATGCCGATGCCGCAATTAAAATTGCCGTGCTGGATTTTTCAAGCGGTGCGCACTGGATAACCCCCGCACCCATCGATGCGGAAAGCTTTTGCTGGAACTACCTCGATGCGGACGGGCTTACCGATTTCGGCGAAATGTGCAAAATGCTGAACGAAAAGCTGTCCCGCAATGCGTTTATGCGCGATGTTGCGGGCTCGTTTGCGCCTGCAATCTTCCTGCTTTCGGACGGCGAACCGACTGACGAATACAAAAAAGAGCTCGGAAGGCTCAAGGAAAACAATTGGTTCAAAAAGGCTATCAAGGTTGCTGTTGCAATCGGCGAGGACGCAAACCGCGACGTGCTTGCGGAGTTTACGGGCAGCAAGGAAGCCGTTGTTGCGGTTCACACACCTGAGGCACTCGTGAAAATGATTCGTTTCGTTTCCGTAACCGCTTCGCAGATAGGTTCGCAGTCCAGCGGTGTCGGCAAGGGCGGGGTTGACAGGGCGGTCAGCAAACAGAGCGAGGTTCTCGACAAGGTCAAATCCGCCGTTGAAAATGATACAACGGGTGCGGTGGAAATGGAAAACACCTCTGTCTCGTCCACGGATCAGGAAAGCTGGGCATGGTAAAGGCAGATGTATCAAAGCTTTCATTTCACAAGCATCGGTGCTTCCCATATTAAAAAGGGGACGGTGTGCCAAGATTTTTCCGCGAGCGTCGAAACGGAAAAATACAAGCTCGCGGTCGTTTCCGACGGGCACGGCGGAGCGGATTATTTCAGATCGGACAGGGGCAGCAGGTTTGCGGCGGAAGCGTTCTGCGCATGTGTGAGAGAAGCATTTTACGGTGCGGAGAGTGGTGAAGCAAAAAATCAGAACGCCGAACAGGACGTATACGGCGGGAGCGAAGCGGAAAGCGGCGAAAATGCGTATGCGGCGGAAAACGATGAAGCCTCAGCCCAAAATCAGCCTTTTCTGCAAAACAGAGCGAAAAATTTTGCGGATGCGCTCAATGCCTGCAAAACAGAAAAACAAACAGAGGAGCAGATGCTCTGGTTCATTCGCAGCGTTATTGCGCGCTGGAATGCGCTTGCGGAGGAGGATGCCGCCGCCGAACCTTTCCGCCGAGAGGAACTTGCGGCTGTTTCGGACAAGGCAAGAGCATATTACGAAAAGGGAGAAAAGATTCAGTCCGCTTACGGCGCAACGCTTATAGGTGTTGTTGCTGCGGAGGATTTCTGGTTCGGAGTGCAGATCGGGGACGGCAAATGCGTTGTTTTCGGCAGGGACGGCGAGGAGTGTGAACCCATACCGTGGGATGACAAATGCTTTTTGAATATCACAACTTCGATTTGCGACTTCAATGCCGGCAGCGAATTTCGTTATTATTTCGGCAGGGAGATGCCGGCGGCAGTGTTCGCGGGGAGCGACGGCATTGACGACAGCTTTAAAAACGAAAGGCATCTGCACAATTTTTATCGAGTCGTGCTCACAAGCTTTGCGGCAAAATCCGCAAGCTTTGCCGCGCGGGAGCTTGAACAGTATCTTCCGAACCTTTCGGCGCGGGGAAGTGCGGATGATATGTCCGTCGGCTGCGTGCTTGATGTTGAATACATAAAAGCGAACGCACAGCTTTTTGAAAAAAGAAAGGAACCGTATCTGAAGCTTTTTCGCATCGGCAATCTTGGGGCGGCCGATGCTTCGGATGACTACGTGCAGAAGAAGGAAATCGAAGCGGAGGAGGGCATATTTTCTTTCTCGACCCTCGGCTGCGGCGGCTTCGGAAAGGGTTCCGATGTGTTTGAAATTCTTGCCGTCGGCGAGAATTCGGCACGTCTCAGAATTGATAAAACGGAATATAATGTGTCACCTTCCGAACGGATTGTGATTGAAAAACAGAAACAGAACGGCGATGTGTGCGAATATGACACGTTGATTATTCAATGTATTTTGAAATGACGGGGTGCGCAATGGACATAACTGAAAAAGAGATGAATCGCAATGCGGTAAAAAATGCGGTCAAAACGGATATTACGGACGAGGAAAGGCTTTCGGATTTGTTCGGTGACTGCATTACGGACAGTGAAAAGCTTAAAAAAGTGCGTGATGTGCTTTGGGAGATTAACAACAGCGGCTACTGCGACAGCATGGCGTGGGAACTTTCAACGGACAGCCCGAGTGCTCAGGCGCGTTATTGGCAAATGAATGCGGAAAGGCGGGATGTGCTTGAACGCGAATTCGATCGCCTTACGCAAATTGTAGAGACATATATCGGCGAAAAGGATGAAGACAATCTGCCGCACGGCCGCGGAACAAAATACTTTCAGAACGGAGGACGTTACGAAGGCGAATGGCGGCACGGCGTTCGCTGCGGGGTCGGAACGCTGTATCGCGCAAACGGCGAAATGGTTTACAGCGGCGAGTGGCAGAACGACAGATATTGGGGAAAGGGTGTTCTCGTTGATTATCGCGGCATACGCGAGGAGGGGACATTTGCGTTCGGAAACCTTGATTCGAACTGCGATGCCGTTGTGCTGTTTCCGGACGGACGGAGGCTTGAACGCGTTTTCGAAGCGAAAAAGAATTGCCGCCGGCAGGGCAGCTGGCTGTGCCGTTATCCAAACGGGGACACACTGCTCTGCGACTGGTACGGCCTGCATTATCCCGAAGGCAGGGGCGTTTACACCTTTGCTGAAGGCGGAACGCTTGAAGGATACTGGGAAAAAGGCTGCAAAAACGGCGTTTTTGAATATACTGCGCCGGACGGAACGAAGGCGAAACGCTGCTATCGGGACGACAAGGAATCGAGCTTTTCATAAAAGTGAAAAGAAACGGGGAAAGAGAATTGAAACGCGGGCTTAATATTAATGCTGAAGAGAGGAGTTATCTTATAACTGCTGTCGTTGTTGCCTGTGCAATAGCGGCGCGGGTAATCTCAAAGGCGGGTATTGCTGCGGATACAATGGGCTTGATACGCTCCATGCTTTATATCGGGCTTTATTTTGTTTGGGGAATTTCAATCAAAAAGCGTGTGATGCAGGCACAGGTTCAACGGTACCTGACGGCTATTGTCGGAATGATGATATTTTGGTTCATTGTGCGCACAATGAAATATTTTTTTTCACGGACATTGATGCAAAGAGACATCTGTGGTATCTTTACTATTTTCCGATGCTGTTCATTCCGCTGCTGTCCTTCTTTGTTGCATTATCGCTCGGAAAAACAGAGAAGTACAGGCTTCCCCGAAGGGCATTGCTGCTTTGCATTCCCACGGTGTGCCTGCTGCTGTTTGTGCTCACAAACGATTTTCACGAGTGGATCTTTCGTTTTCCCGAAGGGCAGCCGCGTTCGGATGCAAACGGAGTGTATTCGATCGGGTTTCTGTTTGTTGCCGGCTGGGAAATTATCTGCGCGGTTGCGGCACTGGTGCTGCTGCTTGCAAAAAGCAGGTTTTCGTCGAAAAGAAAATACCTGCCTGCAATAATACTGACGTGTTCGGTTGTGTATGCGGCAGTGTATGCAAACGGTACACGCTGGATGCAGGTCGTCGGAGGCGATCTGACGGCGGTACAATGCCTTTTTGTGGCGACATTGCTTGAAACATGTATCGCCTGCGGGTTGATCCCGACAAATACAGGTTACGGTGCGCTGTTTTCGGCAGCGACCATGCGTGTTCAGATTGCGGATGAAAAATACAATGTTTGCTATGCTTCCGCAAATGCGCCCGAGCTGTCTGCCGAACTGATGCGGCTTGCAGAGGTGGGCGATGTTGACACCGGAGACGGCTTTTTGCTGCGGAGCAGCAGAATTCCGGGCGGACATGTGCTTTGGATGGAAGATATATCCGCAATTAATGAGTTGTTGGAAGAACTTGAGTCGAACCGTGCCGAGATTGCGGAGAGCAATAATCTTGAACGTGAAAATTATAACACAAAATTAAGAATCAATGCACTGCGCGAAAAAAACAGACTGTACGACCTGCTTCAGGAACAAACGGCGCGCGGCATAGATTTGCTGGATGATATTTTCGGGCAATACGAAGATTCCGCGGAACCGAAGGAACGGCGTAAGCTGCTTGCAAAGGCAGCGGTCGTCGGTGCATATATAAAAAGACGCGGCAACCTGATGTTCATCGGAGAGAAAAGCAACGTGACCGATACTGCCGAACTCGGGCTTTGCCTTAACGAATCGTTTGCGAATATTGAACTTTTCGGTGCGGAATGCGCACTGTCCGTACCCGTGCGTGTGCGGATACGAACGGAAGACGCAATTAGCACCTATGATTTTTTTGAAGAAATAATCGAAGCTGCAATGGATGACCTGCGTTCGGTTTGGCTGAAAGCACACATTGTTGAAGAGAGGGTAGTATTCTGCATCGAGGTTGAAACCTCTGCCGACCTGAGCGGGAATACCAAAGTTTACAGCGGTGGAAAAACGGAAGAAGACGTTTGGCGGTTCACATTTGCAGTGGGAAAGGAGGGAGCAAAAGAATGAAGATCTTCTGTTCGATTTCGACAGCCGGGCGTTCGCTGCTGCCTGCCGCATTATTCGGAGCGGTGCTTATTTCACTTGCTGCCGCCGTTCTCGTCTTTCAAATGCGAAGGGAAAAATGGCTGCAGGCGTTGAACACGACCGCCTTTTTGCTTCTGTTCGTGTTGCTGAACGTGGTTTTTTCGAAAATCGACAGGCAGGGTGATACGCATGGTTCGATTGATTTGCTGACAGGATTGCTGTGGATAATCATTTGCACCGCTGCGGTTACGGGAATGCTTGAGATACTGCTGCTCCGCAAACAAACGGGAAAAACTATCGGAAGGAATTCCGTGAAGCAGGCGATAGATTCGCTGCCGTCCGCAATTTGCTGGTTTACGGAGGAAGGGACGGTAAAGCTTTGCAATCTGCAAATGTACAGGCTTTTTCGCATGCTTGCGGGCAGAGATCTTCAGATGTATGCGGAGATTTGCACAGCTCTGGAGGACTGCCCGGAAGGGAATACGAACAGCAGACAAATCGGGGTGATACGCCTTTCCGGGGAAAGACAGACTTATCTGTTTCCCGACGGGAGTGTGTGGAAGTATTCACGAAAGGAAATTGCCGCAAGCGGCGGAAGACGCTATATTGAGGCAATGTTTTCAAACGTTACGGGTTTGTATGAGAAAAATCTTGAGCTTCGGCGGCAAACGGAGCAGCTGAAGCTTATTTCGCGCGAATTGAAAAAACTTTCGGAGCATGTGCTTGAATTGACGAGGGAGAGCGAGATACTTGCGGCAAAAACCCGCCTGCACGACAGAATAGGCGCGGGCTTGATTGCGATTCGGCAGACTCTTTTGGGAACGCGGACAGCGGAGGAGGGCGCAAAAGCACTGCAAGCGTTCCGCAATGCCGTGCGCATGATAAAATCCGATAATGAATCCGTTTCCGAAAAAGGAGAACTCGCGGAGCTCATGCAGGATGCAGAGGCGATAGGCATGCGCATTGAGCTTTTCGGTGAACTGCCGGAAGATACGGATTTGCGGAAAGTTTTCCTTATTGCAATACGTGAATGCCTCACAAACGGTGTTCGCCATGCGGATGCAACGCTTATACATGCGGAAATTGTGCGGAAGAACAAAAGTATATTGTTATATATAACGAACAACGGAAAGCCCCCGGAAGGCGTTGTTGTGCCGAAAGGCGGGCTGTTGAACCTTTTGCGTTATGTTGCGGATTGCGGAGGAAAAATGAAAATCGAATCGCTGCCGCAGTATGTGCTGTCGATTGAACTGCCGTCGAAAAACGGGGAAATTGAGAAGGAATGACAGAAAAAAGATAAAAACGGTGAAAACAGGGGCTCGAAAAATGAAAAAAATACTGATAGTCGAGGATCAAAGAATGCCGCGGGAGAATATGGAGCGCATGATCGCGGAAAGCGGACGATATGAATCTGCGGGCAGCATCAGCGACGCCGGACTTGCGCTTGCGCGCTGCTGCCGCATTCCTGTTGACTTGATATTGATGGATGTCTGCACGGCGGGCAATCGGGACGGCATAGAGGCAGCGGCAGAGATTAAAGCAAAGTTTCCGAATATCAAAATCATTATTGTAACATCAATGGCCGAAGTCGGATTTTTGGACAGGGCAAAAGCGGCAGGTGCGGACAGTTTCTGGTACAAGGATATAAGTCGTGAAAAGCTCATTGATATTATTGACAGAACCATGGCAGGGGAGAAGATTTTTCCGGATGCAACGCCGACGGTTCGGCTTGGCCTTGCGGACAGCACGGAACTGACCGCGCGCGAAATAAATGTGCTTAGGCTTGTGTGCGACGGGCTTGAATACGGGGAGGTTGCGGAGCAGCTGAATATTTCGGAACGCACGGTCAAATACCATGTTTCAAACATCTTATCAAAAACGGGTTATGCGAACAAAACCCGCCTTGCAATTGCCGTTACGAACAAAAAATTTATCATCCCGAGGATTCCGGAGGATTCGAGCGACTTGCAATAAACAATCGGAACAACCGAAAAAACATCGAGAGGCTGCATTTTCGCGAATGCGGCTTTTTGTCGGTCGGGAATGCCGAAAAGCTGCGTATACGGTGAATTCGATAGTATTCCGTATGTTTTTGCAAATTGCACTTTCGGACAGTGCGAAGCGGCGGCAAATAATGTATAATCACACCAACCCACGGAGTGGGTTTGCGGCGGGACTAAGCCGAACGGCAGCGAAAACATTATCAGATGCGAGGACAAAACTCGGGCGAAAATCGAAAGAAAAACGGAGGCGAGCGAATGCGGCGAATAGTTGTTGATATGCAGAATGCATTATTTACGGATGCAATTGCAGCGGCATTGCGGAATTTTGACTCCGATTTCGAGGTTTTTGAAAGCGAGCTGCCGCAAAAAACGGCCGAGTTGTGCGGAGATGTGCGTGCGGACGTGCTGATTGCAGAGGTCACAAGCTGTACGCCGTGGACGTTTGAGGACCGCATGAAAACCCGAAGCGAGCTGAAAAAAATCTGCCGAAGGTGCAAAATTGTGCTCACCGTGGACGAAAACAACGAAAAGAACGCTGCGGACAGGGTGCGCCGTGCAAAAAAAGACGGACTGATTGACGGGTTCCTTTACGGTTCGGTTTCATCCGCATATCTTGCAGCTTTTATTGATACGCTGTAAAGCCGTACACAGAAATTTGAAACAGAGTATGCGGTGGCCGCACGGGACAGGAAATCAGCAGAAAAAAATGTTATAATAAAATGCGATTGCGCGTTTAAATGCCGAAACAGTTTTATAAGGCAAACTGAAGGGCAAAACCGGAGTGCCGGATTTGAAACAAAAAATGCGCAGCCGAAAAGTATAAATGATTTGACGAACGATCGAAAGGAGCAAGAACCATGGGACTTATTAAGGCAGGAATCGGAGCGTTGGGAGGAACTCTGGCAGACCAGTGGAAAGAGTTTTTCTATTGTGATGCGCTTCCCAATGATGTCCTTATGAGAAGGGGACAGAAACAGATAACCGGACGCTCTTCCAACACAAAGGGCAATGACAACATCATTTCAAACGGATCGGGCATTGCCGTTGCGGACGGACAGTGCATGATAATCGTTGACCAAGGCAAAATCGTGGAAGTTTGCGCCGAACCGGGCGAATACACCTTCGATACATCCTCCGAACCCAGTATATTCAGCGGAAAATTCGGAGAAAGCCTGAAGGAAAGCTTCAGAACACTTTGGAAACGCTTTACCTACGGCGGCGATACGGGAAAGGATCAGAGAGTCTATTACTTCAAGGTGCGGGTTCAGCACATCGGTAAGTGGAGAAGCTCAACACATAGGTAAGTGAAA
>OLPA01000555.1_pt1 | contig 34963 bp, 37 predicted proteins | sample 1672811 | NCBI WGS metagenome assembly OLPA01 (sample SAMEA3136726, study PRJEB25190) | human gut metagenome | biome: human gut; feature: human-associated habitat; material: faeces | place: Austria | collected 2013
GGAGCAGATGAGGAGCAGGCAGCAGAGCTGAAGGCTGCGGATGAATATGTACCAGGCCAGGGGACACATGGAGAGCATTCGGTGCAGAACCGGCCTGAGTCTGAATTTCATAAAAAACCACCTCCTGTCGATTTTATACGGCGCGAGGCTTTACTTCAAGGCAAAGTTTTTTCCAGATGAAATATGAACAGTCAATTAAAACTTACGCAAAGTGCAGACAAGACCGCAAGAAAGTGCTAAAATACTCTTTGCTCATCGGTAAAAACGCCGCCGTAAACCTGAAAGGCTTACGGCGGCGTGGCACTCCCGGCGCGATTCGAACGCGCGACCTTCCGCTTAGGAGGCGGATGCTCTATCCTGCTGAGCTACGGAAGCATATCTCTGGACAGCTTTACTATTTTACCGCAGTTTCGCTGCCCTGTCAATAAATACTTGGCCATGGAAGGGAATACAATGCTAAAACTAAAGGACATAAACAAGGATTATCTTTCCGGAGAAACCACCGTCCACGCGCTCAGAGGCATAGACCTGGAGTTTCGCGAAAGCGAATTTGTGGCCATTCTTGGTCACTCCGGCTGCGGCAAGACAACGCTTTTGAACATCATCGGCGGGCTTGACCAGTACAGCTCAGGCGATCTTGTTATAAACGGGAAATCCACCAAAAATTTCAGCGATGCGGACTGGGATGCTTACAGGAACCACTCCATCGGCTTTGTTTTCCAGTCCTATAACCTTATTCCGCACCAGACGGTGCTTGCGAATGTAGAGCTGGCGCTGACTCTGTCGGGCGTTGCCCCGGCGGAACGGCGGCAGAGGGCTGTTGAAGCTTTGAAAAAGGTGGGGCTGGGCGATCAGATCCATAAAAAGCCCAATCAGATGTCCGGCGGCCAGATGCAGCGCGTCGCGATTGCCCGGGCGCTGGTGAACGATCCGGATATTCTCCTGGCGGATGAGCCAACCGGCGCTCTGGACTCGGACACCTCCGTGCAGATTATGGAAATCCTCAAGGAAATTTCCCGGGATAAGCTCATAATCATGGTGACGCATAACCCGGAACTGGCCGCCGGCTATGCCGGGCGCGTTATCCGCCTTAAGGACGGGCGCATAACCGATGACAGCGCGCCATACAGCTCCGAAAGGGAATCGCTTCCGCCCGCGGGAAAGACCCGTAAAACCTCAATGAGCTTTCTTACGGCCCTGGCCCTCTCCACCAATAATCTGCTGACCAAAAAAGCCCGCACCATTCTCACAGCCTTTGCCGGGAGCATCGGCATTATAGGCATAGCCCTTATCATGTCCCTCTCCAACGGCATTCAGAATTATATTGACAAAGTCCAGAAGGATACCCTCTCCAGCTACCCCATCACTATTCAGGCCGAGAGCATGGACATGACGGGCATGATGAGTTCCCTCATGGGTGTACACGCCGAGGCAGCGGAGAACAAGCATGATAAGAACGCGGTATATTCCAGCACCATCATGTATGATCTTATGAACTCCATGGTCTCCGCCGAAAAGGAAACCAACAATCTCAAGGCATTCAAAGACTATATTGAAAGCGAAAACAGCGAGATATCCCAGTATATCAGCACTATTCAGTATTCCTACGATTTTGACATGAATATATACGCGGAGGATCCGGAGGGAGCCATTGTCAAGACGGATATAGTCGAGCTCCTGCAAAACACCATGAGCGCCATCTATGGCGGGGATTACAGCTCTTTCTTTTCCACCTACGGCTCTTATTACTCTGTTGCAAACGTCTGGCAGGAAATGCTCCCCGGAGAACACGGCGAGGCCATAAACCCGCTGCTCAAGGAGCAGTATGACCTGCTCTACGGCGCCTGGCCCGATGAATACGACGAGACTGTTCTGGTGGTTGATAAGAACAACGAGATATCCGACATGGTTCTGTACTCTCTTGGCCTTAAATCCAGCAGCAGCATTACCGAAGATATGCAGGCTTTCATCGCTCAGGAGACGGTGGAAAACCAGAGCGAGAGCTGGAGCTACGAAGAACTGTGCGGCAAAAGCTTTCGCTATATTTTCCCTGCCGATCAGTATGCGCTGGATGAGGAGACGGGGGCATACATTAACCTGGCCGAAGAAGAGCTGGGACTGCGGACGCTCTATAAAAACGGCCTTGAACTCAAGGTGGTGGGCATAATCCGCCAGAATGAGGATGCCGTCTCGGGTATGATGACCGGGGCAATCGGTTACACGCACGCGCTGGTGGAATATATTATGGAGCAGGCGGAGGCGAAGGAGCTTGTAAAGGCTCAGCTTGCCGATCCCAGCAAGGAGGTCTTTACCGGCCTGCCTTTCCTTGACCGGGAGGACGAGGCGCTGACAAAGGACAAAAAGACCCAGGCCGCCAAAGACTATATTGCCGCCGCTACCCAGAAGGAGTTGGCGGAGCTGTATGTAAAATATATGAGCGAGCCGGAGGAAAGTTATATTCAGGAGCTTATTGACGAGCAAATGGAGGGCACCAAACGGGCAGACATTGAGAAAATGGTTCTGGACTATTACCCGGAATATGCCTCCATGCTTGACCAGATGGACGATGAGACGCTCTTTGATTATGTGGGCCAGATGATGGGCCAGCAGATAAAAGAGCAGTACGCCGTCCAGATGCAGGCCCTGTACCGCAGTCTTTCCGATGCGGAGCTGGCGGAGGACTTTTCCCTGCTGGCCTTGGAGGACGCGGACTATCTCTGGATATATGACAACGCCATGCCCCCGGTTTATTCCGAGAGCAGCCTGAAAGACACGCTGAAAAAGCTGGGCTATGTTGACCTTGACAGCCCCAGCGCGATAAACATCTACGCCGCCACTTTTGAGGATAAGGACAACATTGCCGGAGCCATTGAAAATTATAACGCCTCAGTCTCGGAAGAGGATCAGATAAGCTATACGGACATGGTGGCCCTGCTTATGAGCTCCATTACCACCATTATAAATGTAATAAGCTATGTACTGATTGCCTTCGTGGCGATCTCCCTTGTGGTGTCCTCCATTATGATCGGCATCATCACCTATATAAGCGTTTTGGAGCGCACGAAAGAGATCGGCATTCTCCGGGCCATCGGTGCATCGAAGAAAGATATTTCCCGGGTATTTAATGCGGAAACTTTCATAATCGGCTTTTCCGCCGGAGCCATCGGCATTATTATGACCCTGCTCCTGAATATTCCAATCAATGTCATTGTCCATGACCTGACGGGGATATATTCCCTTAACGCTGCGCTGCCCTGGCAGGGGGCGCTGGGCCTTGTGACAATCAGCGTGCTGCTGACCTTTGTGGCGGGGCTTATCCCGTCGGGGCTTGCCGCCAAGAAGGACCCCGTTGAAGCGCTCAGAACGGAGTAAAAAACAGAGAAAACGGGAGGAAAGACCATGAAAACAGTTCTTGTTGTTATTCCCGCTCAAAGCGGACACAGGGCAAAGCTTGAAGCAGCGGGAGAGGGCTGCACATTCCTGTACGCCTCGCCCGGTACGGTGACGGCGGAGCAGGTGGCCGGAGCGGATGTGATTATCGGCAACGTACCTGCGGCGCTTATAAAAGCTTCCCCCAGGCTGGGGCTTCTGCAGCTTAACTCCGCCGGGGCGGACGATTATATCAAGCCCGGCATTCTGGCCCCAAAAACCATTCTTGCAAACGCCACCGGGGCCTACGGCAAGGCTGTGTCTGAGCATGCGCTGGCTCTTACGCTTATGCTTATAAAAAAGCTGCACCTTTACCGGGACGAACAGCGAAAGGCAAACTGGGCGGACGAGGGTAGGGTCGGCTCCATAGCCGATTCCGTGGTCGCAGTTGTGGGTCTCGGTGATATCGGCCTGCGCTATGCCCGCATGGCCAAGGCGCTGGGGGCCTACACCATCGGCGTAAAGCGCCGGGCCGGAGCCTGTCCCGAGGGGGTGGACGAGTTATATGCCGATGACGGGCTGGACAAGGTTCTCGTGCGGGCGGATATCATCGCCTCTTTCCTGCCGGGAAACGGAGCCACAACGCACCTGTATAACGAGGCGCGATTTAAAATAATGAAGCCTTCGGCCATTTTTATCAACTGCGGCCGGGGCGGCGCCGTTGACAGCGAGGCTCTTTATAAGGCCCTCAGCACCGGCGGAATCGCCTCTGCCGGGTTGGATGTGACGGAGCTTGAGCCCCTGCCTCCCGAAAGCCCGCTCTGGTCCCTGAAAAATCTTGTGATAACTCCTCATGTATCCGGCGGTTTTCACCTTCCGGAAACTTTCGAGCGCATTGTGGATATTGCAGCCGAAAACCTCTCCGCCTATCTTCAGGGCCGGGAGCTGAAAAACATTGTGGATTTTGAGACCGGATATAGGAAGTGATTTTTTGAACAAAAACCTGTCCCCCGAAAAGGGGACAGGTTTTTGCCCTGTGCGGGGCCTGGAGTCTTAAGGGCCGCTGAGAGAGCTCCTTTTAACCAAATAACGGAAGCGGCCGCCTCGAAAAGAGAAAGATCCCTCCGCCGCATTAAAGACAGCGGAGGGCGGTTTCTGTAAAATCAGGCCTTAAGCTTAATCTTTTTCGTTTTCACAAGCCAGCGCACCATGTCACGGAGAGTCCGGCTCAGCGCCCGGGGGCGATAGCCCAGCTCGCGGGTGGCCCGGTCGTGTGAGAAGGCGGAATTGCTGGAGAGGGTGTAGACGGAATAAGGGGTAAGGAAAGGGGGCTCCTTCTTCTTTAGGCTTATCTTTTCGCAGAGGGGTGCGGCCAGTTTTACAAGGGATAGCGGCACACAAAGACGGATCTTCCGTCCGCGGACGATCTTCTGCACGCCGCTGAGAATTTCACGGACGCTGGCATAGCGGTTGGAGAGAATATAGCACTCGCCCGGCCGGCCCTTTTCGGTACAGGCGAGAATGCCGTCCGCCACATCCCGAACATCCACAAAATCATAGCCTCCGGAGACGCCTACCGGGAGCCTGCCCCGGCAGTAGGAGATAATGGTCCCGGTTATGCTGCCAATGCCGTGGTCATAGGGGCCGATGATTCCCGAGGGGTGGACTACGCTCACATTGAAGCCCTGCTCCGCCAGCTCCAGCACATAGGCCGTAGCCGCGGCTTTGCTCTTGGCATAGCTGCCTACCACAAGCTTTGGAGAGAAGCGCCGGGTCTCGCAAATGGCGTTGCCCTGAGGTTTTTCCGGAATGGCATGAACAGAGCTTACATACACGGTTTTTGAGACGCCGCTCTCCATGGCAAGCTCCATTATATTCTTTGTGCCCTCCACATTGACACGCCATAGCCTCTCATCTGCCCCGGAAGTAATCGACACTACCCCGGCGCAGTGAATAAGGCAGGCTTTGCTCATATCTCCGGCAAAAAGGGGACGCAGAGAGTCTCTGTCCTCTACGGAGCCCAGCACAAGCTCAAGATTTTCCGGCAGGGCCTTATCATATTTCCTCCCCGGCCGCACCAGGGCCCGCACTCTTTTCCCCCCGGCCAAAAGCTTTCTCAGCACGGTGTTGCCCAGGTAGCCGGTGCCGCCGGTGAGAAGATATATATCATACATATTATCCGCCTCCAATCGACAGATGTTGAAATTCTTTCATCTATATAATATAATATCCCTGGACGCTGTTCAAGCGTCAAAGCGGTTGGTTTTGCAAGATAATCAACAGAAAACCCGATATTTGTAAAAAAAACATTAAAACTTTTTGTGAACGGAGGAGCTATGAAAAACGACGCCAGAGTGAGATATACAAAGCAGGCCCTGCGTGACTCTCTGCTCCGCTGCCTGGAGGGAAAAAGTATAAGCCAGGTGACTGTAAAGGAGGTATGCGATGGGGCGGAGCTGAACCGGGCCACCTTTTATAACCATTACCGGGACTGTTATGATCTTTTGGAGCAGCTTGAAAACCAGATGATAGAGGAGTTCTGGGACTCTCTGCACCTTATGAGCAGCCTGAACACAGAAAAACTGGTTTCCTCTATTATGGACATGATAGATAAAAACCGAGATCTTTGCCAGGTCCTGATATTTGACCGGGGAGACGATTCTCTGGTGCGCAAAATGGTGGAGATAGCCAAGGAACAGAGCCTGGAACTCTGGAAAAGGTATTTGACACGGGCAGGGGATGAGGAGCTGGACATGCTCTTTACCTGCCTGGCCAGCGGCCTGTTGAATGTGATTATCCAGTCCTACGGCAGGGATGACAGAGAAAAAATAGTGAATTTCATTAACTTTACCGTGGAAAACTGCCTGACGCCATATCTGTAGAGAGAAAGGAAACAAAAAAATGTAGAAAAATGCCCGGGCCTGTGATATAATCTCCTAGGTTTACGAAAAAATACAACATGTGTGTTTTAAGGAGAGATAGAGATGAAGTGTCCCTTTTGCAGCTACACCGAGAGCAAGGTCATCGATTCCCGACCTGCCGAAGAGGGGGCGACTATTCGCAGGCGCCGGGAGTGCCTGGCCTGCCAGAAACGGTTTACCACTTATGAAATCATTGAGAGGCTCCCCCTTGTGGTTGTAAAGCGGGACGGCAGCCGCCAGTCCTTTGACAAAATTAAGCTGATAAACGGGATGGTCCGGGCCTGTGAGAAGCGTCCCGTGCCCCTGCAGACTCTTGAGCAGATCGCCGAGGATATTGAGCAGGAGCTGCAGAGCAATCTTGAACGGGAAATCAGCACTGTTGAAATTGGCGAGATGGTTATGGACAGGCTCAAAGCTGTGGACGAGGTGGCATATGTGCGCTTTGCCTCTGTGTACCGCAGCTTTAAGGATATAAACACCTTTATGGAAGAACTCTCCAAGCTGCTGACCGAAAAATAAAACTAAAAAATGCTGCCAGCCGAGAGCCGCTCCATAAAGGCCATGCAGTCAAGCCGATACAGGAGCTTGGCATAGGCCCCGGGGACGGCTTCCTCGTCCTTTTGCAGCAAAACAGCGCGGATTTCATAGAAAGCTTCGTAGGCCGCGTCCAGCTCCGGGTGGCGGATAAACACATTGGTATAGCCGTGAGCCTTGTCCCAAATCTCAAGTCCCTGGTCCAGGGCTTTTAAGGCGGCTTCGAAATCTCCCCGTGCGGCGTGCCGCTCCGAGCGCAGGGCGCAGGCGGCAACGGTTTCTGTCAGCACTTCCACCCGGCGGATATTCAGAAGAGAACCTGCTATTAGAAAAAGCAGCAGTCCGCCTGCGATTATCTCCCTTTTCATGGCGCGGCCTCCTTTGGTGCGAAGTATATTTGGCCGGAGTCGTTCACGGTCATGAGAAACACACCCTTTGCGTCCTCAAAGCCCCGGGCTGTGAGCTGCTTTTGGAGCCAGTTCAGGTCCCGGCCCGCATGACGGAGATTGGCTTCCAGCACCTTTCCATCGCTTATGACAATAAACGGATAGCCCCCGCTGCCTGCTTCCAGCCCAAGCTGTGCGGAGGTGACGGGCCTTTCGGCGGGGAAGAGAATAACGTTGAGCTGCCCATCGGTTTCCAAAATGGCATATTCAATGCGGCTTATGTCCATGCAGCTCTGATTTCTCAGCTCTTCCATCAACTCGTCCACAGTGAAGCGGTTTTTCCGCATCTCCCTTTGGTCTATCCGACCCCGGACGACCAGCAGGCTGGGCTTTCCGAAAAAAACGGAGCGCAGGCGGATGTGCTTCATGGTGATCCCGGCTATTATGACCTCGCAGCAGAACAGAACCAGAATCGGTACAAGGCCGTTTATCATGGGGATGCCGATATCCTGGAGGGGATGGGAGGCAAGGTCGGCGATCAGGGCCGCCAGCACAAATTCTGACAGTTCCATCTCTCCAAGCTGCCGCTTGCCCAAGAGGCGCATTGTCAGCAGCAGGGCAAAATATATTATAAGTGTTCTGATTATGACGATTGCCATAGGCCATACCTCTGAAATGTTTTGGTAATAGTTTACCCATAAAAAACTAAATTAACGGGGTGATATTGATGAAAAGCCTTATCTTTGACTTGCCGGGGGCAGTAAACGCAGGAGCGGAACAGGTAAAGCGGGTCCTGAATGAAAAGCCCGGGGCATTGCTTGCAATATCCGCCGGGCGGAGCACGAAGCTTTTATGTGAAAGGCTTTCCGAAATGTTCCGGGAGGGGGAGCTGAGTCTGCGCGATGCGAGGCTCTTTGCCGTAACGGAGCTGGAGGGCGTGAACCATGTGCAAAGCTGCCGGCACTTTCTCACAGAGGAGCTCATTGAAAGGACGGATTTAAGGCCCGAAAACTGTACGTTCCTGAGTGGGGAAAATCTTGAAAAATATGACGATATGATTGCTCTGGCCGGGGGGATTGATCTTGCCGTCCTCGGCCTGGGGGACAATGCCCACATCGGCTATAACGAACCCGCCACCCCCTTTGACAGCCTGAGCCACCGGCAGAAGCTCACAGACGCCACCCGCCGCCAGCTTGCCGGGCAGTTCGGCGGGGAGGATCAAACCCCGGAGTTCGCGCTTACCATGGGGATAAAAACGCTTGTCGCCGCGCGGGAAATCCTGGTCCTTGCTTTCGGAGAGGAAAAGGCGGAGCCGGTTTTCAAAATGTTTTACGCCCGCAACGACAGCGCCGTTCCGGCGGCATTTCTGCAGCTCCCTTTCAGCGTCACCGTTTGTCTTGACAGCGCGGCGGCGGCAAAGCTCTGATATACATCCATATTCAGGAGGTAAAATGAAAAATGGGAAAATATTTTGGCACTGACGGCTTCCGGGGGGAAGCCAATAAAGACCTGAACGTTGAACACGCCTTTAAAATTGGCCGCTATCTGGGCTGGTACTACGGCCGGGAGCACAAGGCCAAGGTGGTCATAGGCAAGGATACCCGTCGTTCCAGCTATATGTTTGAGTCTGCCCTCTGCGCGGGGCTTACCGCCTCCGGCGCGGACGCCTATCTCCTGCATGTGACCAGCACCCCCAGCGTCTCCTTTATTGCCAGAGCCGATGATTTTGACTGCGGAATCATGATTTCTGCCAGCCACAATCCCTATCACGATAACGGCATCAAACTCCTGAACGCCGAGGGCGAAAAGATGGAAGAGTCCGTTCTGGACGGAATCGAGGCCTATTTGGACGGCGGCGAGGAACTTCCCTACGCGCTGAGAGACGGTATCGGCCGCACCGTTGACTATGCCGCCGGACGAAACCGCTACATAGGCTATCTCATTTCCCTGGCTACCCGCTCTTACAAGGGCCGCAAAATCGGCCTTGACTGCGCCAACGGCAGTACCTGGATGATGGCCAAGAGTATTTTCGACGCTTTGGGCGCCGATACCTATATGATAAGCAATAAGCCCGACGGGCTGAATATCAATGTGGACTGCGGCTCTACTCATATCGAACGGCTCCAAAAGCATGTGCTTGAAAACCGTCTGGACGTGGGCTTTGCTTTTGATGGGGACGCGGACCGCTGCCTGGCCGTGGATGAGAAAGGCAATGTGATCAATGGGGACCATATCCTTTATGTCTGCGCCAAGTATATGCAGGAGCGCGGTACCTTCGGGAATTCCAAGGTCGTCACCACCATCATGTCCAACATGGGCCTCTACAAGGCGCTGGATGCGCTGGGCATCGGCTATGAAAAAACTGCCGTGGGGGACAAATACGTTGCCGAAAACATGCGCCGCTTTGGCCATCTTATCGGCGGCGAGCAGTCGGGCCATATCATCTTCGGCCGCTTGGCCAACACCGGGGACGGCCTGTTGACGGCCATAAAGGTCATGGAAGTTATCTGCGAGACGAAAATGCCGCTGTCTGAGCTTGCCGCCGGCATGACCATGTATCCCCAGAAGCTTAAGAATGTTGTGGTTACCGATAAAGATGAGACGCTGGAATGCGAGGCAGTCAAGGCTATGGTCGCTCAGGTCGAGGACGAGCTTGGGGACGAGGGCCGCGTTGTCCTGCGCAAGAGCGGAACAGAGCCTGTGCTCCGCGTAATGGTGGAGGCAGGAAGCCATGAGCTCTGCGAGGAAAAGCTTGAAAAAATCATCGCTGCCATGAAAGCCGCGGGAAAGCTCATAAAGGTGAAGTGAAATGACAGAAATAAAAGAACTGCTTGATCTGGGCAAAACCATTGCTGCCGGGCTTTTCGAGGGCAGAACTTATCCCTGGGAGGCGCTGGACGAAATAAAGGACTTTATTTATTCCCTCGGCGCAGAGCTCAGCCCCGAGGAATTTGACCACCCGGAGGAGGGGATCTGGATTGCCAAAGACGCCAAGGTTTTTCCTTCCGCCTATATCGGTTCTCCCTGCATCATCGACCACGGCGCTGAGGTGCGGCACTGCGCTTTTATAAGGGGCAGCGCCATTGTGGGCAAGGGCGCCGTGGTGGGCAACTCTACGGAACTGAAAAATGTTGTCCTGTTTGATAAGGTACAGGTGCCCCATTACAATTATATTGGGGACTCCATTCTCGGCTTCAAGGCTCACATGGGCGCCGGCTCGATCACAAGCAATGTGAAAAGCGACAAGACCCTTGTTGTGGTAAAGGAGCCGGGCAAGCATATGGAGACGGGCCGAAAAAAGTTTGGCGCCATACTCGGCGATAATGTGGAGGTCGGCTGTAACAGCGTGTTAAATCCCGGTACCGTTGTCGGCCGCGGATCCCATATCTATCCTACCTCCTGCGTCCGGGGCGTTATTCCCGAGAACAGCATTTATAAGGATAAAGACAACATCGTGGCTAAAAACTGATTACATCCTGCTCCCCCGGCTGCCTTGCGCAATCGGGGGATTTATAATTAAGGGAAAACAATTAACGATAAACATTAAAAAATAATTGACAAACATAATTCTGTCTGGTACTATTTTATTATTAAAATAAAAGGAGGCAGAAGCATGGAAGCAAGAGAAAAGCTGAAGCGGAGCGCGAAATGGATATCGGTGCTGCTGGGGGCGTTAATTTTTATTTCACTCGTCGGTATCATTTACAGCGCCTCCCTGATGGCGAGTCCCGAGAGACTGAGCGAAGAGTATGATTACGGCGGGCAGCTTTATTGGCGGGATGATGACTGGGATTTAAGCATGGCCAGACTGTGTGTCTTTGGCGTGGTTCAGCCTGCTTTTCTGGCGGCAGCGCTCATAATGGCCCTGAAAATGTTTCGTGATATGTATAAGCGCGGGAGCCCCTTTACCGCAGATACCGTGAGGGCAATTCGCCGCATTGGCGTATTAATCGTTCTGCTTTCGGTCCTTTCATGGCCCATAGGCTCCGCAACGGTAAAGCTGATATGGGCGGAGAGAGTTGCTTTTCCATTTCTCATTTCTGTCAATGTGGTGTATCTGCTCCTGGGAATCATTGTCTGCTGCCTGTCGGCGGTGTTCAATTACGGTTATTTGCTTCAGCAGGAATCGGATGAAACATTATAGGAGGGGGATTGCTTGGCGATTATTTTAAGACTTGACCGTGTTATGGCGGACAGAAAAATGTCTCTTAAAGAGCTGTCGGAGCGGGTGGGGGTGGCGAATGTGAACCTGTCCAAACTAAAAACCGGAAAGGTGAGCGCAGTCAGATTTTCTACCCTCGAGGCAATTTGCGATGTGTTGGACTGCCAGCCGGGAGATATTCTGGAGTATAAGCGGGATGATTAAATTGGAATACATAATATGGTTTACATAATGTAATATTACAAAAATGTAAGACATAAATTCAAATTGTAAGCGTATTCGATAGCGCCCCGGTTTCGGGGCGCTTATAATATTTTCCAGGTTTCTTAAACAAATCATAAACTGCTGCCCGGTTTTTTCTTAATTGGCCCGCCGCTATAATGGGAGGCAAGAGGGGAGGCAGAGAAGATGCCCTTTATGAAACAGAAGAAAATATATATTTTGCTCACCAGAACCAAAACCATGGTTTCCAGAACCATACATCTGGCCACCGGAGACAGCTTTACCCATGTGTCGGTCGCCTTTGACGGGGAGCTTGAGAGCCTGTGCAGCTTTGGGCGGCTTAAGCCCTTTTTTCCCCTGCCCGCGGGGCTTGTGCGGGAGAGCTTGGACGGCGGTTATTTCAGGCGGCATCAGGATGTAGATTGCATGCTCTGCGCCATCGCCGTCAGCGATGCGGCTTATAAAGCTGCCCGGGATAAGGCCGCTGCCATGCTGCGCCATCGGGAGGACTATTTATACAGCATTCGGGGTCTTGCCCTGTGCCGCCTTGGCATTGAGGAAAGCCGCCCGGGGCATTATTTTTGCTCCCAGTTTGTTTCTGAGCTCCTTGAAAGCACCGGGGAGGTCATGCTTCCAAAGCCTGCCTCGCTTATGCGCCCGCAGGATGTTGCGGAGCTTCCCGGTCTGCGCTGTCTGTACAGAGGGGAAATATCCGGCCTTCAGCACGGGACGGGCAGCTTCCGCGGGGGCTCCGGGCTTGTGGGCAGTGCCGGGCTATTGTATCAGTGAGCGCTATGAAAGCAAGCGAAACGCGCCGCAAATGGCGCGCAGCGGGAATTGCGCTGGCTTTTCTGATGCTCTGCGTTCTTGCCTGTTCACTATTGGGCGCGCCCATACTCCGCCTTGTTTCTGACCCGGAGAGTTTTCGGCGCTGGGTTGACGGGCATGGCTTCTGGGGGCGGCTTGCCTACATGGGCATGGTGATCCTGCAGATTTGCGCCGCATTCATCCCGGGAGAGCCGTTGGAGATTGCTGGGGGCTTTGCGTTCGGGGCGGTGGAGGGCACACTTCTATGTCTCGCGGCCTCGGCGATTGGGAGCGGCATCGTGATCCTTTTGGTACGCCGCTTTGGCAGGCGGCTGGCAGAGCTGTTCTTTTCAAAGGAAAAACTGGACTCTCTGGGATTCCTCCAGTCATCGCCAAAAAGGCTGCTGCTGTTCTCAATTATATTTATAATTCCCGGAACGCCAAAGGATCTTCTGTGCTACTTTGCGGGGCTGACGGATATAAAGCTTTCCCTGCTTCTGCTGATCTGCTCTGTGGGACGCATCCCCTCGGTAATCAGCTCCACCCTGGGCGGGGATGCGCTGGGGACACGAAGCTATCTTTACGCTGCCATTGTGTTCCTTGCAGCTCTTGCGCTCAGCGCTGCGGGACTTTTCATGTATAGGAAGCTGTGTAAAAAAGAAGAAAAGATGGCGGAGAAGATAAAGAGCCTTCCGCCGGCTGAGGAGAAAAATTCCGCCTGAGATAAAAAAATCCCCAACGGGGAACACGGAGGTGCGCCATGGGCGTTGTCGAGCTAATAAACTTTATAATCATGTGCCTGTTTTTCGTCTGCTATTCTTACCAGTTTTTTTATATTCCTGTCTCTCTGCTTGGAAAACACAGGCCCCACAGCGCGGTTAAAATACACCGTTACGCCGTTTTGATTGCGGCAAGGAACGAACGAGAAGTCATTGGCCAGCTTATTGACAGCGTCCGCGCTCAGGATTACCCAGCGGAGCTTATTGATATCTTCGTTGCCGCAGATAACTGCACCGATGACACGGCCCTCGTCGCCCGTTCCCATGGGGCGGTGGTTTATGAGCGGCAGAACCGGGAGCTTGTGGGAAAGGGATATGCCCTGCGCTTTCTCCTGTCCGAGATAGGCCGCAGGGCAGACGGGGACTATGACGGCTTTTTTGTGCTGGACGCGGACAATATCCTCTCTCCCGATTACATAAGCGAAATGAACAAAACCTTTTCCGAGGGCTATGAGATCGTCACCAGCTACCGCAACTCCAAAAATTACGGTGACAACTGGATTTCTGCCGGTTATGCCCTCTGGTTTCTTCGGGAGGCCCGGTATCTGAATAATGCCCGCATGCTTCTCGGTAGCAGTTGTGCCGTATCCGGCACGGGGTTCATGTTCTCAAGGCGCATAATCGAAAACTGCGGCGGCTGGAACTTCTTCCTGCTGACAGAGGACATTGAGTTTACCATAGCCAATGTGATAAAGGGAGAGAAAATCGGGTATTGCCCCACAGCGGTTTTGTATGACGAACAGCCGGTGAGCTTCCGGCAGTCCTGGCGGCAGCGCCTGCGCTGGTCAAGGGGCTACATGCAGGTTTTCGCCTGTTACGGCGGGGCGCTGCTCAGGGGTGTGTTCAAAAACCGCAGTCTCTCCTGTTATGATATGGCGATGAACATCATGCCCGCCGCGGTGCTGTCCTGCGTGAGCGTGGTGGTGAACGTTACGGCGGCCTTTGTGAATTTCGGAAATGGCGGAGAGCTGAGCGCACTGGCCCTGTCTCTTGGGCAAACGGTGCTGAATCTGTACCTGACGCTCTTTGTGCTCGGCGCCATAACCACGGCTACCGAGTGGAAGCAAATCCACTGTTCCAGCGGGAAAAAACTGCTTTATGCCTTTACATTCCCCATTTTTATGTTCACCTATCTGCCTATCTGCGTGGCCTCTCTTTTTGTAGATGTGAGCTGGCAGCCCATCGTACATCAGCGCAGCATGAGTCTGGAGGAAATTTGCGCCCCGGCGGGCAAAAAGCGCCCTGCCCCGGGCAGAGCGAAAAAAACAGCCTAAGGGATAGATAAAAACGCTTTCGGTAAAATGAACTGCACCCCATCTGTTAGATAATATATCATACTGTCTAACAAATGGGGTGCAGTTCATGCCGTTGATTGAAAGCTTTTTTCTTTATATTTCATCATTACCACTCCTTTGTTTTTGCGTCTTGCCTGTTTTTCAAAATTTGCGTTTGATATACAAGAACTGGGATTAGAGAAATCAAAGCAAATATGCCGAAAACAACCGAGCGATTTCCAACTGCAAATATTGCAAGCATGAGCAGTATCATAAGCCATGGATTACGCAAACTTTTGTAATAATTTTCTTTATCTTTGTGGGATGTGTGAAGTTCAAAAGGCTTTCCATCATTTTCTTTTTCTATGATCAAAAGTTCTCGGTTAAAGGTGGTAGCGTTTGTTGCGATGCGCCCACCTTTTTCAGCCCATGGACGCCAACGCACTTTACCGACAGAATAGTTTAGGTTGATATTTTTGTAAAAAACCTTGTAGCCCATATCTTCAAAAAAATCGTGATAATCTTTTGCTCCATCTTTCGATTTTTGTCCGATAAATTCCACGCAGTATTTTGATTGATTGGGTTTACATTCCTCAAATTCATATAACATTCTTCCTGTCCGAATAAGGCGATAGCCTTTTTCGGACATTTTGTTCAGCCAGTTTTCTTGTGCCTTCAACAAGCCGCCAAAGAAACGATAATATTTTTTACTCATACCGTACCTCCAATAATTCCCTTTGCTATGCGCACAAGTTCATTGAGCCTTACAAGCTCTTTTTCTGCAATCTCTTTTCCTTGTGTGGTAATGAGATATTCTTTTTTTCGTCCCTCGCTATCTCTGCAAGGTGCAATCCATCCTTTGTCCTGCAAAGAGTTTAGCGCACCATACAAAGTACCCGCCCCCAGAGCAAGCCGTCCATCTGTTTTTTCTTCAATAAATTGCATGACAGCATATCCATGTTTTGGGGTATAGAGGGAAAGCAAAATATAGAATGTCACTTCTGTGAGCGCACCGCTTTTTGCATTATCTCGCATAGCACATACCTCGTTATTTCGTTTACTGTAATAAATATATCACTAACCGTAATCGTTGTCAAGGGGAAAACCCGGAGCTTCATCAGACAGTATAAAACAAGCGGGAAAGTGTTTTAAGCCTTTCCCGCCTGCTCGATCATTTTCTTCATAAATTGTTGGAATTGTTCTCATGTTTCCTTATCCAATGGCATAAATCATCGATTGGCTTCTGCGTTATGCTGGAGCTGCCACAGCTCCTACTTATGCTGCCTCTGACTTTCTTCGTTCCCAGCTTATTCCCACGGGCAATGCAGCCGTGATGGAAGCAAACCTGGCCTTGCTGGGCGAGGGACATCTGCTTTTTGGTTTTTTAACCTCTATTTTTTCCCTGATTATTAAAAAATGTAAAGCGGGTCGGCTTCTGCTTTGTAAAAGCTTCGGTGCTTTTCTTTTTCTGTATCGCGGCTGAAGTTGTATGCGTTTATACCGTTCCTTTTATGCGGAACGTACTGGACACCACCGACCCGGATTATGGGAAAGCTTGTCTTTCTCACGATCTGTGCCGCGGCGTTCGTTTTACTTGGTTTTTTCAGCTTAAAAATTTCTGTTAAGAGCTTTGAATGTTTGGATATATTGAGTTAACATAATATTATTTACATAAAACAACAGCTCCCCGGAGGGAGCTGTTGTTTTTAAACCATGCTCTTGTAGTCCTCGCAGCCGCAGAAATCATCGGGGGGGAAGAATTCGTCCACCGGGAAACGGATGCGGCTGAAAAGCGTGCAGGGGTCATCATCGGAGCCGCCGGGGCACTCCTTGTCAGGCAGGCAGTAATCATAGGCGGGAATGAGTAGCTGCGTATCCCGCTCCAGTCGGATAATACTGAACTGGCCAATGGTAACAAACCAACGCCTGGCGGTATCGGTGAACAGCAGGGAGTCGGAAAAGCAGGCGGAAATGCACTCGGGAATGCTGCGCTGCTCCATCTCCGTGTTTTTAAGGCACTCTGCGTCGGAAATTCTCATGTGCAGGGCGATGGGATCAACGGAATTGACTACCGCGATGGGCATGTCATTCCCGCCGCAATGGTGCATGGGGCCAAGGGAAGAAAAGCTTTTCACGCTGCCTTCGCTGCCAAAAAGCATCACACGCTTGTCAAACACGGCAAGGCCCGTGCAGATATGGCAGGCGGGGAAGGTCTCGCCGGTGACGCGGTAGAAATAGGTGCAGTCGACGGTGTAGCAGCCCCGGTTAAAGCTGACCGGCTCAACCTTCACTGCCACATGCAGAAGCTCCGCCGATTTCGGGCGAATACTCAGCGCATTCTCTATGTAGGACTGGCAGCAGGCGATGGGGTAAACCCGCAGGTCATCCACGCAGTCCTTATCTTTGCAGCTGTCAAATATCTTCCTGGTATTGATGCATACGGCTTCGCGGATGCTTGCCGAGCTCTCCACAGGCCCCGGCACAACTCTGTCGGCCATAGATATACCTCCTGTTGTCTGAATTGAAGAAACTTCATTACAGTCTATGCGCCGATGGGGGATATGTGTTAAAATGTACTTGAAAAAATGTCTGCTTAAAGTATAATGGGCATATCAGTGTGCACGACAGGGAGGGCAAAGAATGGATCGCTTCGGTTTTATACATGAGAAGCTTGACATAAAGATACTTATTTTGTTTATACTCCGCCGTCTGCCGGGATTTGTTGAGCCGGAGACGCTTTTGGAGCTGTGCCAGTGTGACGGCGGGATTGGTTATTTTGACTACTCCGACTGTCTTAGCGAGCTTGTTGAGACAGAGCATGTGGAGGAGAGCGAAGAGGGCTACCGAATTACGGAAAAAGGCGCCAGAAATGCCGACGCAGTTGAGAGCAGCCTGCCCTACTCCGTCCGCTCGAAAGCCCTTAAGCTGCTTGCTCCTGTGGAGGAGCGGCTGAGCCGGGCAGCCATGATCGTGGCAAAGCATGAAAACGGCGAAAACGGCTGTATGGTGGAGCTTGCAATGTCCGATGGAAAGGGAGAGATTATAAAGCTGCGCTTTCTCTGCGCCGGGGATGAGCAGGCCGCAAAAATTGAAAAGAATTTCCGCCGGAGCGCGGAGGACTATTATCAGAAAATAGCCCAGCTTTTGACGGAAGAATAGAAAGGGAAAAAAATATGAAAACTGTTATACCCGAGGGCTACAAGAGCCTCCTCTCCATTTATGATACGCAGAAAGCCATAAGCCTGCTCAAGCGCCTTTTTGAGGACAGGCTAGGCGCCCTTTTGAATCTTTACCGTGTCTCCGCGCCTCTTTTTGTAGACGAGAGCTCCGGCCTTAACGACAATCTCAACGGCTATGAGCGTCCCGTGTCTTTTGATATCCTCCGTTCCGAACACCGGGCGGAGGTGGTGCAGTCTCTGGCCAAATGGAAGCGGCTGGCGCTCAAGCGCTATGGTTTTTACCCGGGTAAGGGTCTGTATACTGATATGAATGCGATTCGCCGGGACGAAGATGAGCTGGATAATATTCACTCCGTTTATGTTGACCAGTGGGACTGGGAGAAGGTCATCCTCCAGGAAAACCGGAATCTGGACTATCTTAAGCTGACGGTTATGGACATTGTCACCGCCATCTGTGATACACAGGACACCATTCAGGCCATTTATCCCCAGCTTCAGTGCCTGGGCAAGCTGGAGCGGCGGGTATCCTTTGTCACTGCCCAGCAGCTTGAGGATGATTACCCCGGCCTCAGCGCCAAGGAGCGTGAGCTTCAATATCTGAAAAAACACAGGACCGCCTTCATCATCGGCATCGGCGGCGCCCTTAAGTCCGGCAGGCCCCATGACGGACGCGCTCCGGACTATGACGATTGGAGCCTGAACGGGGATATCATGTTCTATAATGAGCTGTTGGGCTGTGCCTTTGAGATTTCTTCCATGGGCGTAAGGGTTGACCCGGAGGCCATGGACAGGCAGCTCCGTCTCTCCGGCCATGATGAGCGCCGGGCCCTGCCCTATCACAGGGCCCTTTTAAACGGCGAGCTGCCCCTCACGATCGGCGGCGGCATCGGTCAGTCAAGGCTGTCCATGCTCCTTTTGGGGAAAGCGCATATAGGCGAGGTTCAGGCCTCCATATGGGATGAGATGACGCTGAATCAATGCGAGCAGGCCGGAATTATTCTCCTGTAAATTAATATATAAAATTTTCCCATATGCTGAGCGCGGACTGCCGTCTCTGTCCGCGGGAGGCGGGCATGTGACATTGCAGCGGAATTTGAACTGCATGAATATGCGAAAATATACATAATAAGTGAATAATTCAATCAGATGCCTGGCGGAAGCATGTCCTAAACACGCGGGAAAGAAATAAAAGCTACCTGCCGGCTTTCCCGGCCTATAAGGGCCCCGAACCTGTTTTGGCTGCGTATAAAAAGCGTTCAGCAATATAGCTTGAGGCTGGAACACATAAAACGCCGGGCATTATACCCAAAAAAGCAGAATTGTATTTGACGTTTTGTTGCAATGCGACAAAGATCGGGAAAAAGGAAAAAGACTATTGACAGAAAAGAAAATGGATGTTAACATTCATTCAAAATTGAATCGCTTGGATAGAGGCGCGGTAATCATCAGTAGCGTCCGGCAAGGGCAGGCAGCCGCCGGATGAGAAAGGGAAAACCGCCGAAGCGTTGAAAAAGTGCCTGCTTTTTCAGCCGCTGGGCCGTCGGAGAATATCTGCCGGACTGTCACATTAATTTTGTGAAGCGCTATCAATGACAACCGGAAGAGGCGTATTGCCATACCCCGATTCTTCATGAACCGCTTGACAGAGCGGTTCTTTTTTATTATTTTCCCCGCCGGCAGGGGAATGTTTGCCGGAAGCCTTCATGGCTGAGAAAGGAAAAAGATGAAGAGGATTACCGCACTGCTTATGGCGCTGGCCATGCTGTTCGCCCTGACCGCCTGCGGCCAGGCCGAAGCGCCTGCCGCTTCCGAGGCCCCTGCTGGCGCCTCCGCCGCTCCCGCGGAGGAGAGTGCCGCTGTTGCCAGCGGAGTTGAGGACGGCGTTCTGACCATTGCCATGGAGTGTGCCTATGCTCCCTACAACTGGACCCAGAGCGATGACGCCAACGGCGCCGTTCCGATCTCCAATGTGCCCGGCTCTTATGCCAACGGCTACGACGTGATGATTGCCAAGAGGATCTGTGAGGCCAATGGCTGGGAGTTGGAAATAGTCCAGTCCGACTGGGACTCCCTTGTCCCCGGCGTACAGACCGGTACCTTTGACGCGGTTATTGCCGGCCAGTCCATGACTGCCGAGCGCGCCGAGCAGGTTGACTTTGCCGGCCCTTACTTCTATGCTACCATTGTCTGCCTTACCAAGGCTGACAGCCCCTACGCCAGCGCTGCCGGAATCGCCGACCTTGCCGGGGCCAGCTGCACTGCTCAGATCGCCACCATCTGGTACGACCAGTGTCTGCCCCAGATTGAGGGCGCCGATGTTCAGACCGCCGCGGAGACCGCTCCCGCGATGCTGATGGCTCTTGAAACCGACATGGTCGACTTTGTCTGCACCGATATGCCCACCGCTCAGGGCGCGGTGGCCGCCTACCCCGACATGGTCATCCTTGATTTCTCCGGTACGGAAGGTGACTTCCAGTTTTCCGATGAAGTCCGGGCTGAGAATGTAAACATTGGTGTTTCCCTCATGAAGGGCAACACCGTTCTCAAGGAGCTGATAGACAGCGTTCTCTCCGCCATGACTGCTGACGACTTCAACAGCCTCATGGCCGAGGCCATTGCTGTACAGCCTCTCAGTGAGTAAAAAAGAGAAAAAACTTCCGGGGCGAGAGGAAATGAACTCCTCTCGCCCTGAATTCAGGCACGAAAGGGAGCATCCCAATGGATAAATTTACACAGTTGGCTGCGGATATCGGCAAACTCTGGAGCAAGTATGGCGTTTCTTATTTGAATGGAATAGAGGCAACGCTGATTCTGGCCCTGGTGGGCACTGTTATCGGCTGCCTTATCGGCTTTGTGTGCGGCGTTTTGAACACAATCCCCTGTGCCAAGACAGATTCCCCTGTGAAGCGCTTTTTCCTGGGGTTTATCCGGGCCCTGGTGCGGATTTATGTGGAGGTGTTCCGGGGAACGCCCATGGTGCTTCAGGCGGTTTTTTTGTATTACGGCCTGCCCTATTTCACTTCAAACGCGGTGAAGTTTGAGAGCGTCTGGGCCGCAGCTATCCTGGTCGTCTCCATTAACACCGGCGCTTACATGGCGGAGTCCGTCCGTGGCGGTATTATCTCCATCGACCCGGGCCAGACCGAGGGGGCGAAAGCCATCGGCATGACCCATGTGCAGACCATGCTGAACGTTATTCTGCCCCAGGCCCTGCGCAATATCATGCCCCAGATCGGCAACAACTTTATTATAAATGTAAAAGACACCTCCGTGATGTTTATTATTGGCTTTCCTGACTTCTTTGCTGCCCACAGAGCTGCTGTCGGCGCCAGCTATCTGTATTTCCCATCGGCAACCGTGGAGATGGCGGGATACCTGACTATGACTCTTGTTGCCTCGGTTTTGCTGCGCTGGGTTGAAAAAAAGCTGGATGGGGACAGCAGCTATGAGCTTGTCCAGACAGACCCCCTGGTTATGACTGCAGGAACCTATAATCACCCGGACAGGGGTACACCCTTTGATGAGCACAGCAGGGAATACCGGGAAAACCTGAAGCAGTCCATGAAGAACCAGAACTTCCGTTCAAGAGGAGAGCGCTGAAATGGGAGAATTGATTTTACAGGTCAGGCATCTTTCAAAGGCATTCGGCAGCAATCAGGTGCTGCGTGATATTGACTTTTCCGTGGAAAAAGGGGATGTTATCAGCATTATCGGCGCCTCCGGCTCCGGCAAGTCGACTCTTTTGAGATGCATCAACCTGCTTGAGACCCCCACTTCCGGGGAAATACGCTACCGGGGACAAAATGTAATGGGCAGGGATGTCAGGCCGGCTGAATATCGCTCCCATGTTGGCATGGTGTTCCAGTCTTTTAACTTGTTCAACAACATGACGGTTCTGGAAAACTGCGTTGTCGGCCAGGTAAAAGTCCTCAAGAAGAGCCGGGAGGAAGCGAGGACGCATGCCATGAAGTATCTGGAAAAGGTTGGCATGGCTCCTTACATAAACGCCAAGCCCCGCCAAATTTCCGGCGGGCAGAAGCAGCGCGTGGCCATCGCCAGGGCCATGGCCATGGACCCGGAAATCCTTCTCTTTGATGAGCCGACCTCCGCACTTGACCCGGAAATGGTTGGGGAGGTGCTGGGCGTAATGAAATCTCTGGCCGAAGAGGAGATGACCATGCTGGTAGTTACTCATGAGATGGCCTTCGCCAGGGACGTCAGCAGCCGCGTTGTTTATATGAATCAGGGCGTCATCTGCGAACAGGGCAGCCCGGAAGCGCTTTTCGGCGATCCCAAGCGCCAGGAGACAAAGGACTTCCTCTCCAGATTCAGAAATACATAAGAACAAATGATGCGCCGCGCCTCCTGCATAAGCAGGAAGCGCGGCGCGTTATATAACATAAAACGACCCGGGAAGCCAGGCTTCCCGGGTCGTTTCAATTAAATAATATTTAGAGTAAGGGTCAGCACCACAAAGGCCAAAGCAAACCACTTGGTGGACTTGGCCAGTTTGGCGTCCATGGATTTGGCCTTGCCTTTGGACATAAAGGTATCGGCGCCGCCGGCGATGGCTCCGGAAAGACCCGCGCTCTTGCCGCTCTGCATAAGGACAATGACGGTAACGGCGAGACCCGCCAGAACCTGAAGTACAGTGAAAACAATAGTAAGTGCAGACATTTATTTCAATCCTTTCGATTATATACAGCTTCGACAGCCTCAAAAGTATAACACAAGGCATATGGCAATTCAAGTCCTTTTTTCATATATATAGAAAAAGCGTCAAAAAACCTGATTTACTTTCTTTTTACAGAAACGCGATATAGAACATTACGTTCCGGAGGTATTCTAAAACCGTAATCGAAAAGATTAACATTTGTTTGCAAAGGAGACCCCAGTAAAATGAAAAAGAAAATAATCAGCGTTGCTCTTACTGCTCTTATCGCAGTGTCCATGCTTGCCGGCTGCGGCAGCCAGCCTGCCCAGCAGAGCGCAGCCCCGGTTGAGACCGCCGCCGCCGAAACGCCGGCCGCTGTGGAAGCCATTTCCGGCTCCGTTGCCACCGACGGCTCCACTTCCATGGAGAAGGTCATTGGCGCTCTGGGCGAGGCTTTTGTTGAGGCCAACCCCGAGGTGAACTTCACCTACAATCCCACCGGCTCTGGCTCCGGTATCACCGCCGTGTCCGAAGGCCGCTGCGACATCGGCCTTTCCAGCCGCGCTTTGAAGGACGAGGAAACCTCTGCCGGCCTTGTGGGAACCACGCTGGCGCTGGACGGCATCGCCATCATTGTCAGCCCTGAGAACCCCGTAACCGAGCTGAGCCTTGAGGAGATTGCCAAAATCTACACCGGTGAGATTACCAATTGGAAGGATGTAGGCGGCAGCGACGGTGAGATCGTCCTCATCGGCCGCGAAGCCGGCAGCGGCACCCGCGATGGCTTTGAGTCCATTACCGGCACCAAGGACAGCTGCCAGTACCGTCAGGAGCTGACCAGCACCGGCGACGTAATTACTGCCGTTTCCCAGAACCCCAACGCCATCGGCTATGCCTCCCTGGCCTCTGTCAAGGACAGCGTCAAGGCCCTTGATGTTGACGGCGTCACCCCCAGCGAGGATACCGTCAAGGATGGCAGCTATGTTGTCCAGCGTCCCTTCGTTCTTGTTACCCGCGCGGACACCGAGCTCACCGGAGCGGCCAAGGCATTCTTCGACTACATCACCTCCGCTGATGCAGCGGGCATCATTGCCGAGGCCGGCGCAGTCGCCTTACACTAAGAGAAAAGAGCGCGTACGGCACTTTCGGACAGAAAGTGCCGTATTGCCATGTAAAGGATATGAAACATAAAAAATTCATGGAGAACATCGTCCACGGCGTTTTTCTCTTCCTGGGGCTGATTACCGTGGCCTTCGTTCTTTTGATAACCGTATATTTGATCATCGCTGGGATGCCTGCAATTGGGGAGCTTGGGCTTTTTAATTTTCTTTTCGGCAAAAGCTGGGGCCCTACTTATGCCGTACCGGAATTCGGTATTCTCCCCTTTATCCTTTCCAGTGTTTACGGTACCGCCGGCGCCCTGCTCCTCGGCGTTCCGGTTGGCTTTTTTACCGCCGTATATCTGGCAAAGCTGGCCCCGCCTAAGGTAAAGGCGCTTGTGGGCGCGGCCGTCAGCCTGTTGGCAGGCATTCCTTCGGTGGTATACGGCCTTGTGGGCATGCTTGTGCTGGTTCCAGCGATCAGGAGCATTTTCAATGTGCCGGATGGGGCGAGCCTGCTTGCGGCGATCATCGTTTTGTCGGTCATGGTTCTGCCCTCTATTATAAATGTCTCCATGACGGCGCTGGAGGCGGTGCCAAAGGAATATGAGGACGCCTCTCTGTCCCTGGGGGCAAGCCCCATTGAAACTTACATGCGCGTCACCGTCCCTGCTGCAAAAAGCGGCATCGCGACTGCGGTTGTGCTGGGGGTTGGCCGCGCGCTGGGAGAGGCCATGGCGGTTATGATGGTTTCCGGAAATGCCCCCAATATGCCTTCGCTCTTTGAGAGCGTCCGTTTTCTTACCACCGCGGTTGCCAGCGAAATGTCCTATTCCAGCGGCCTGCACAGACAGGCGCTGTTCTCCATCGCGCTGGTGCTGTTTCTGTTTATCATGCTCATCAACGCCGCGCTTAACTTCATTCTTAAGCACCGGAAGGAGGGCTGATCATGAAAAAAAACGGAATGTCTGCCCGACGCAGGGCTTATGAAATTCTGATGCGCGGGGCTATGTATCTTGCCATGGGCATTACCTGCGCGCTGGTGCTCTTTCTGATTTTCTATGTTCTGATCAAAGGCGGCGCCAACATCACATGGGAGCTTTTGAGTACAACGCCCAGCTATCTCTCCGGCCGCATCGGAATTCTGCCGGACATACTGAACACCCTTTATATAATAGCCGCTACGCTTGTAATTGTCCTGCCTCTCGGCGTGGGGGCGGCAATTTATCTGACGGAGTATGCGGAAAACAAAAAAGTTGTAGGCATAATTGAATATGCCGCGGAGACACTTTCCGGTATCCCGTCAATTATATACGGGCTTGTGGGTATGTTGTTTTTCTGCCAGTTTTGGGGTATGAAAACTTCGCTTCTGGCAGGAGCGCTGACTCTGGTCATCATGAACCTGCCAACCATCATGAGAACCACGCAGGAGAGCCTTAAGTCCGTGCCCCAGAGCTACCGGGAGGGGGCGTTTGGTCTGGGAGCCGGAAAATGGAGGGTGATCCGCACAGTGGTTTTGCCCAGCAGCGTGGACGGAATCATAACTGGCTGTATTCTGTCTCTGGGCAGAATTTTAGGGGAATCCGCGGCACTGCTGTTCACAGCCGGCTTTGCCCATGCCCTGAACGGCTTCTTCGATGGGCTTACAAGCGCCGGGGCGACGCTCACTGTGGCTCTGTATGTGTATGCCAAGGAGCAGGGCGAGTTCGGTGTGGCTTTCGCGATTGCGGCTATTCTTATGGTTCTGACCCTGTTGATAAATCTTACCGCCACTCTGGTGGGCAGATATTTTAAGAAACGGAGAGACATATGAGCGAAATAATCAAGGTAAAGGACCTTTGCCTCTGGTACGGCAGCAGCCAGGCCCTTAAAAATATCAGCATGGACATTCCGGAGCGGAGTATTACCGCTTTTATTGGCCCGTCCGGCTGCGGAAAATCCACCTTTCTAAAAACTCTCAACCGCATGAACGACCTTATCCCTGACGTAAAAATCACCGGCGAAGTCAAATATGACGGCCGAAATATTTATGGCCCCGGCGTTGATGTGAACGACCTGCGGCGGGAAATCGGAATGGTGTTTCAGAAACCCAATCCCTTTCCAATGAGCGTTTATGACAACGTTGCCTACGGTCCCCGCACTCATGGCATCCGTTCGAAAGCCAAACTTGACGAGATAGTGGAAAAATCCCTTAAAAACGCCGCCATCTGGGATGAACTGAAGGACAGACTGAAAAAATCGGCCCTTGGCCTCTCCGGCGGCCAGCAGCAGCGCCTGTGCATTGCCAGAGCATTGGCTGTTGAGCCCAGAGTGCTGCTTATGGACGAGCCTACCAGCGCCCTTGACCCCATTTCCACTTCCAGAATAGAGGATCTGGTCATGGAGCTTAAGAAAGACTATACAATTATTATTGTCACCCACAATATGCAGCAGGCGATTCGAATTTCTGATATGACCGCGTTCTTTCTTCTGGGTGATATGGTGGAATATGGCGAGACGGAGGGAATTTTCTCCATGCCCAAAGACAAGAGGACTGAGGACTATATTACAGGGAGATTCGGATGATGAGAAACAAGTACAACGAACAGCTGGAACAACTTAACAACGAGATGGTGGTGCTGGGTTCTCTCTGCGAAAATGCCATAGCCTCTGCCGCTAAATCCCTTATCGATGGGGACATGGCGCTTACAAGGCAGGTCACAGAACTGTCTCAGCAAATTGAGCAGAAGGAACGAGATATTGTAAGCATGTGTCTGAAGATCCTTCTTCAGCAGCAGCCGGTGGCGACGGATCTGAGGACCGTATCCTCTGCACTCAAGATGGTGACGGATATGAAGCGCATCGGTGACCAGTCCGCCGATATCGCGGAAATCGTCCGCATGGCCCATATTGCCGAAAGCGACAATATGCTGAATATTCACGATATGGCTGTGGCCACCATAAAAATGGTCACCGACAGTATCGACGCCTTTGTAAACCAGGACATGGAAACGGCAATGACCGTAATTCGCTATGATGATGTGGTAGACAACTGCTTTGATGCGGTAAAAGGCAAGCTTATAGAGCTCTTCAGTAAGCCGGAGACAGACGGGGAATACGCCATTGACCTTTTGATGATTGCAAAATATTTTGAGCGTATCGGCGACCATGCGGTAAACATCGCCCATTGGGTTCTTTTTTCCATAACGGGAAAGCTGGACTGAAACACTTGACAAGGGCGGCTTCCGCGGCTATGATTTAGTAATCATCACGATCATCACAGTGCAAGGGGAACCCTATGTCATATAAAAGAATTCTCACCGTGCAGGATATTTCCTGCCTGGGCCAGTGCTCGCTGACAGTGGCGCTGCCGGTACTCTCCGCCTGCGGTCATGAGACCTGCATCATTCCCTCCGCCGTGCTGTCCACCCATACCGGCGGCAGTTTCAAGGGCTATACTTTCCGTGACCTTGGGGAGGATATCCCAGCCATTCGGACGCACTGGCAGCGCCAGGGCGTCCGCTTTGACGCGATATATACCGGCTACCTGGGCAGCACCAGCCAGGCGGCCTATGTGGCGGAAATAATGGACAGCCTGCTCCGCCCGGGCGCGAAAATAATAGTTGATCCTGCCATGGCGGATAACGGCCGGCTCTATGCGGGCTTTGACGCGGAGTACGCCGCCGCGATGGGGAGGCTGTGTAAAAAGGCGGACGTCATTCTGCCCAATATCACGGAGGCCTGCCTTCTGACAGGGCTTGATTACCGGGAAAACTGCGATGAGAAGTATATTGACGCGCTTCTATCCGGCCTTCTTGCTTTGGGCTGCCCCAATGTGGTGCTCACCGGAGTGAGTTTTTCCCCGGATTATACCGGCGTCGTGGTCTGTGAGGGCGGGAAGAAGAGCGATTACCGGCACCCGCGCATTCCCCGGATGTTCCATGGAACAGGGGATGTATACGCCGCTTCTTTTACCGGGGGCTGGCTGAGGGGCATGAGCCTGACGGAGGCCGCCAGAATCGCTGCGGATTTTACCGTGAGAAGCATTGAAAACACCCTTGATGACCCGGAACACTGGTATGGCGTAAAATTTGAAACCGCCCTGCCATGGCTCATCAGTTCCCTCCAGCGGAAGAATTAAATAAGGAAAGCGGATCCGATATAAACCCCGGGCGCGGAAACCTTTTCCACGCCCGGGGTTTATATTTGCCATACACTCAGCCCCGGCTCAGAAATTTAAGCAAGGTTTTTTTGCTTTTCGCTCCCTTTCCCGTATATGGGTGTTCCCGCAGAGAAAGATTCAGGCGCGAGCTGCCGATAAGGAGTGTCTGTGGGTGGGTAAATTCCGCAAAACCCCATTTGCCGTGGTAGGCGCCCATGCCGGAATGACCTGTGCCGTTAAAAGGGACGCCCTTCACCATGAGATGCATTATTACTTCGTTTATGCAGCCCCCGCCAAACTGCATCCGTGACATTATGTTTTCCGCCCAGCGTCTGTCCGCAGTGAACATATAAAGGGCAAGACCGTGTTCCCGCTCCTCAATCGTTTGAATCAGGCTATCAATTTTCCCGTCCTTAAAGGGGACGATGGGCAGCAGAGGACAAAAAAGCTCATTTTGCACAATACTCTCGTCAATATCCACGGGATAAATGAGAGTGGGGGAGTACTTGAGCTCATCAGGACTTCCCTCGCCGCCGAAAATGATCCGCTCCCGATATTTTTCAGAGAGCGCAGCGCAACGCTCGTAGGCCGCCTTGGCGATAAGCCTTGGATATTCGGCGTTTTGAAATGGGATGGCTCCGGCCTGGCGGAGCAGTTCTTCTTTAAGATATCCTATGAACTCCCCGGCAACATCTTCCGCCACTGCCACCTGGTTAATGTTGATGCAGATCTGCCCGGCATTCAGGACTTTAATAAAGGCAATTTTCCTGGCCGCGTCCCGGAGATCGGCGTCCTTGCGGACGATGCACCAGTTGCCCGTTTCACCGCCCAGCTCAAGGGCCACGGGTGTAAGGTTTTCCGCAGCTTTTTTCATCACATGAACCGCCACGCGTGGGCTGCCTGTATAAAATATCTTATCAAAGCGCTGGTTCAGGCAGGCATCCGCCGCCTCGTGCCCGCCGTCCACAAGGGCGATATACCGCTCCTCAAAAACATCCTCAATGATTTCCCTGATAAGTCCGGTCGAGGCCGGAGACTTGGAGGAGAGCTTCAAAACGGCCGTATTCCCGCCTGCAATGGCCGCCGCCAGCACGCCCAGAGAGAGCAGAAAAGGAAAGTTGTAGGGGGCTATAATAAGGCAGACGCCGTAGGGCAGGCGGTTCACCTTCGTAATGAGGCTTGGGAAGCAGTGCAGGCCGCTGAAATGTCGTTCCTGCCGCGCCCATTTTTTTACATTGGCAATCGTCTCGTCGATCTCCATCAAAAGAGGAAAAATGTCGCACAGATAGGCTTCCGTATCCGTGCGCCCAAGATCCGCTTTCAGTGCCGCCTCAATGCCGGCCTCTCTGCGTTTTACAGCGTTTTTGAGCTTTTTAAGCTGCACGATGCGGAAGTCTGTATCCAGAGTTTCTCCTGTGCGAAAATATTCCCGCTGTTTGCGGACAAGATCAAAAATCTCCGCTTCTTTCAAAAATAAGCCTCCTTAACCAGATAAAACATTGTTTGCTTCCCTTAACCGCTTCGAAGCATCAGGCGTTAATACAATACCATAGATAACATCGCAAATTACTTGTTTAACTGTCTCCGCCAATTCAAGTATGGAATTACCTTTCGTCTACTTCAAGTTGGAGCACATCATTTCTGGCATAATGTCTGCAAACGTCGTGCTCCATTTTGCCGGATGGAACGGCCTGCATATCCGGAACCGCATACACAATGCCTTCTTTTCCCCATATCGTTTCTCCTACTTCATGGCCATATGGGTTTATGAAGAAGCTGCGCCTTTACAAGCGATCTCAGGAAGCCTGGTGATTTTCTCGCTGCGCTAAATGTAGCCGGATAATCTTGGAAAAAAATTAAATCCGCGCCATGCTTTGAAGCTTCTTTAACATAACCCTTATTCAGTCATTCGCACAGCCTTATTGTACAACAGCGTATCCGTAAGCAGATCGTTGGCGCACGCTCGCCGCTCTGCCATACTGATTTTATCATAAAAGCCGTCAAAATACGAGAGAATATTGAAAATTGACTGTATGAACATTCGACTTAGCAAGCAAAATTGTGTGCCAACAGGGATGCTGCGCGCCCCTGTTGAAAACCCAGCGCCAAAGGGGATGTTTCCCCTCTGGACGCCCCATATTTTCCTTGTCATGAGCACCCAAACTGAAAAAATGCAGTTTGATGCCACATCTCCGAAAACAAGAAACCGTTGCAGCTTTCATCCTCGTGCTGGATGAAAGTTGCAACGGTTTTTCTACGCCGCGGCTATTATGCGCCATAAAATTGCAGAAGAAGCTGTACTCGTCGCGTACGAATTTACATTCATTTTACGCAGCTCTGGTCGCGTAATTTACGTGATTTCTTTATATTTGAATAGAAATCATTGGCGACAGGTCTTGCCGCACCCATACCTCCACAAAATGTGATTCAAAAAAAGAAAGCAAGAGATAGATTATGGCCTACAAAACAATTGTCATTGGATATGCGCTGAAAGCAAAGGCAATGGCTGCTGAAATTGAGAGAATTACCAACGAAAAGGCGAGAGAGGACTGGGAACTGGTGACGTTCTCTATCACAAACTCCGCCAAGGCGATTCTGGTGTTCCGTGTGCCGGAGCGTCCTGAGGAAAAAGCGGATTTGTGACGAACGGATGAGAAAGATTCTTATCCGGCTTGTTCTTGCGGCTGCTGCGCTTGCTCTGCTGCTGGGTGCTTGCTATATGCTTTGGCCGTACTCCTTTCTGGACTTGCAGCCGGGCTGCGATTCTGTTACGGTTTTCTACATTGATACTGCGGACGACAACGTCAGTCAGTGCGTCACAAAGGAGACCTATTCTGCCGATTCCGCTGAGTTCAGACAGATTATGGGAGTTCTCTCATGTTACACCTATCACCGTTCTTTTCGGACGCTACAAGGCGCGAATGGTATGGAGGGCAACCATGCCGGATACTGGCTGCAGGTTTATCTGGATCATGGTGATGACCGCGCGTTTTTCACTTGCGGAGGTACCAGAGAAATCTCCATCAACGGTCTTGTCTGGCGCGTCGGCTATTGGGGAAACCGGGCCTCCCTCGACATGATGGCCGAAATCGCAGCGATATTGGGGAAATAGGAGAAACGTCAAAATGAAACTCAAAAAACAGAAAATCGGATATTGGATCAGCACCTTCCTCATTGATGTCGGAGTTGTCCTGCTTGTGCAGAGCGGATATGAAAGTCGCGTGTATTGTCTGCACCCGTTGCTTGAGCTCAGTGCAGCCTTTTTGCTGCCGGGTATCGTGATTGCAGTTTTTACGCAGAGATGCCCGTTTTGCAAGAAGTTTCTCGGCATCATGTTCTTTTCCGGCAAGAAAGAATTCTGCCCCTATTGCGGCGCAGAATTTGAGGAATCTACGCAATCGGAACAGAAATCATAAATAAACTTTGCGGGCAAAATTATGTGCCAACAGGGCGCTGCTGACCCCTGTTGGAACCCCAGAGCCCAAGGGATGCCCCCCTGGACGCCTGCACCGAGAAAGCAGATATTCGTTACTTGCTCTTTTCAATTTCTCCGGTTTTTCCGTACTTCTCCACCGGAGATTTTCAGAAAATAACCGCTGTACGATTTCGCATTGTGCAAATATCGTATAGCGGTTACTCATCTGACCATACGGTCATATCAAGTTGCCATCAGTAATGAATGGCTATGTATATCGTTTTACGACTTCCTTTTTTTCCTGAGAAAGTCAATCGTTCTTTTCACGATAACAGCCACGGAAACCAAACCAACAATGCCGCAGACAATAGCATCTGTTATGTCTGCAATGTCACCTGAGTAGCGTTTTTGAATTTGTTAGTTTGAAACGAGTCCCATTATCCATGTTAGATTACTTTGGATAAGTTACCGTAGAGAGATTTACCTGCCTGGTGCCAAATTTGCTCGAAAGCCTGAAAATCGCAGTATTACCGGGCTTACACGGCTACTTTCCTTTCACCCTTGAGATCAATACTACCGCCTCAACTTGCTGTTCGTTGTCCAAACTGATGTTCATATCTTCCTCTATGATAGGCAGTCTGAACTTGATGGATTTCAGCCACTGGCCATTGGACTGACGCTCCGGGTAAATCTGAATTTCAGAGATCAATTCCTCAATCAGCTGCCTTTTCTCTCTGTCATCCATCTTTCCATAGAGTTGATCGAAGTAGATCAGAACCTTGTAGATATTATCACCGGTCAGCTTTTCTGCCTCAATGGCCTGTTTCTTGGCTCTGGCTGCAATCAGCAGAGATTCCAATTCTTCAATCTTATCATACATCCCATAGAGCCGATCATCAAGGTCTGATTTCCGCCTGCTGTAATGCCGGTCATCTGGGTCAAGAGAGTCGATTTCTTCAATTAGCTTGGATTTGGTGGAATAAGCCTGACGAAGTTGTTTTTCATAGTTACTGATTTCCTGCTCAATCGCCGTGGTATCGACTTTCATGTTGATCTTTTCCTGCATCATTGCCGCAAATTTTGGATTGCTGACCAGCTTGCAGATTACCTCCGCCACAGCATCGTCCAGAAGCTCTTTCCGAATTTGCTTCTTGTAATCGCATTTATGTCCACGGGTCATAGAGCGATGTTTGCAGCCATAGTAGTAGAAATCCTTGTATTTGCTGCCGTCTGCTTTCCGTTTCACGCACTTATTACCGTACATTCCAACACCGCATACGGGACATTTTACGATGCCGGACAACAGGTGAGTGCATTCGTTTTTCCCTTTGTTGACGTGTTCATACCGTTTGGCTTGAGCAGCCAACTTGACCTGCGCTGCCTGCCATACATCCTCCGGGATAATGGCCTCATGCAGACCATCCACCAACAAAAAGTTTTCTTGTTCTACCAAACGGTACTCGTTTCTGGTTCCATGCACCTTTTCGGTTTTTCGCCTGCCATACGCAATCTTGCCGCAGTAAACCGGATTTTTCAGAATCATGCGGATCAGACGGGCATCAAAAAGAGGATTTTTCCCGTTCTGGCGCTGGACTTTGCTGATCCCATGATTTTCAAGATATTTTGCGATTCCATTTGCGCCGGAATCGGTTGTAACATACTGCTCATAGATGGTGCGAATCGCCGGAGCTTCCTCTTCGTTGATTTCCAGCTTGCCATCCACCAGTTTATAGCCGTAGGGGGCAAAGCCGCCGTTCCACTTGCCCTCTCTGGCCTTTTGGATACGACCTTCCATGGTTTGGACACGGATGTTTTCACGCTCAATTTCCGCCACTGCCGATAGGACGGAAATCATCAGCTTTCCCGCATCTTTGGAGGAATCAATGCCATCCTCCACGCAGATCAGGTTGACGCCAAAATCCTGCATGACCTGTAAGGCGGAAAGGACATCCGCCGCATTTCTGCCAAAACGTGACAGCTTGAATACCAGAACAAAGGAAACGCTATCCTTGCCGGTTTTAATGTCCTCCATCATCTGGTTAAATTGCGTACGGCCTTCAATCGATTTACCAGATTTTCCTGCATCCTCATATTCGTGAGCAATCTCATAATCATTAAATTCTGCAAAGGCTTTCATGCGGGATTTCTGGGCATCTAGCGAGTAGCCGTCAATCTGCATGGCGGTAGACACTCGCGTATAGGTATAAACTTTTATCTTTTCTTTCGCCATGGTCCTTCCTCGCTAATACTGCTCAACAGTTCCTTATGTATTTTCCAAGGGAAGCATTTCTTCCCTTGGAAATGTGTTTGGACACTTATCTCACGATTATTGTATCATGCTGCTTTTAGCGTTTCAACATTTTCTTTGCAAACATTTTTATCTGTGATGTGGTTGTGATTTTATCCTTGGGAAACACCGGATCAGGCAAAGAATCTAAGTCCAGCTCCCCAGCATATTTTTCAATCATATTTGCCAGTAAAACGGCGAAGCCGTTCCACTCATCTACCATAGGCATTTATCCTCCGTCTGTCCGGTTTATACATATACTCTGCCAGCACTTCTTTTGGGATGCGATCCAGCACAGCAACGACGTCTGCGTAGTCCCGCCGCAGCTTGGCATCGGCCAACTGCTTCAAGGTGCTTTCTTGTGTTGCTTTCTCCAGAGATTGCTCCAGCTGAGCGTTCTTCTGTTTCAGTTTTTTGTTCTCCACGGTGGTTTCCATAAATGCTACCTGATACTTCTTCATGGTGCTGTGCATCTGCTCCACCGCTGGGATATACTTATCCAGTAGAGCTGCAATCTCGGCAGCTCTGCTTTTTGCGTTAAAGGCTCCAATACCGGCCAGCAGTTCTTCCAGCTTGGCTTTTTGCTTGGTCAGGCGGGTCATCTCTTTGAACACTCTGGGTGGGATGTGGTCACGTCCGGTCTGGCTGGCGCTTTCACCACGCTCCAGGTCGGGATATTTCCGCACCATGTGTTCCCAGAACTTGTCCTGCCACTGGGTCAGTTTTTTCTTATTTCCCACGATCTCCTTGGCGCTGAGCCTGCCATCCGCAGTCAGTGGGACAAAAGAAAGGTGCATATGGGGCGTTTTCTCGTCCATATGCACCACGGCGGATTTGATTGTTTTGGGGTCTTGGTTTTGCTGGATAAATGTCAGCGCCTCTTGAAAATAGGCTCTGATCTCAGATTTCTTCTTTCCCTGAAAGAACTCCGGTGTGGCAGTTACCAGGGCTTCCACTACCCGAACACTATCTGACCGGGTACGGCAACCGACTTCTTTGATCTGCCGCTCCGCTTCCGCACGATATTTTCCTTTTGGTTCGATCAGATGAAAATTGTTCTTGCTCCTGCTGATGTCCACATCTGGATTACTGGCGTATTTCTCTTTGGTGCGTTCGTTGTGGGCTTCAATGTTCCCAATCTCCGGCCCCTTGTACTTGGCAAAGCGGAGAATGGCATATTGAGGTCTGCTCATCGTTTTCTCTCCTTTTTCAACTGCTTAGATTGTTATAAAAGCAAGAACACGGTCAACCAAAGCGTACGTACGTACAAGGCTCAGCGCCGCCATTCCTCCGGCACATCTTCCGGTACGTACGTACGCATCGAATCACCGGAAAACACCGACATATTGTTTCTCACCAGTACCTCGATTCCCAGAAAGCCACGCACTCGCCGTCCGGCAGCATTGGTCACATTGTTGCAGTATTCCAGATTGTAACGGCTCTGACAGGCAATCAGGGCTTCGCTGAAGCTGCGCGGTTTCAGGGCGGGCAGATTATTTTCGGTGCAGTAAATCTGGTATGCCTCATACAGCTCTTTGGAGCTGGCAGACATATCGGCTTTCCGGCGAATATACCCGTCTGAATCCAGAAAATCAAAGATATTGTTGTTATCTCGTTTGACGGCCTCCCGATTGTCTTTTGTGCGCTGGCTCTCGGTAAACTTGAAATTGTTGGCGGTCAGCCGCTGCAATCCCTCAAAAGCCCACAGCAGAATGCCCTCCACCTCGGCTTTC
>OLPA01000560.1_pt1 | contig 34821 bp, 27 predicted proteins | sample 1672811 | NCBI WGS metagenome assembly OLPA01 (sample SAMEA3136726, study PRJEB25190) | human gut metagenome | biome: human gut; feature: human-associated habitat; material: faeces | place: Austria | collected 2013
GTAAGGCAAAACAGGCAGAAGGTTACGACGCGTTTGCGGCATCTCTGGCGAATGTCAAGGTTTCCGACGCAGCGAAGGAAATCGCTGACGCGTACCTTGGCGCGAAGAAAGCCATGATCGTTTACCAGCAGAACAATCTGACGACTGACGCCGCGAAACTGATCGGCGATATCGCTCTGCTCTCCGGACACATCGGCGGACCGAGAAACGGTATCCTGATGATTAAACCGAAGAACAATTCCCAGGGTCTTGTGGATCTGGGCATCCACGCGGGTAAGGAAGCGCTGGCAGGCGTGAAAGCCTTATTCGTATTCGGCGAAAACGCGGACATCGATACCGATGCGCTGGAATTCCTGGCGGTATGTGATACACACATGACAGAGCTGGCAGCAAAAGCAAACGTTGTGCTTCCGGGAACAGGATTCGCGAGCACAGACGGTACCTATACCAATACCGAAAGAAGACTGCAGCCTGTTACCGCAGCCATCGACGAGGCGTCCGCGCCATCGGCAAACTGGGCCAACGCATACTGGATCTGCTCGGCGTCGAGCAGGGACTCGCCGCCGCCCATCCAGCCGTAGAGCATGACGGCCATCTCCTGACGGGTGATGGTGTCGTCCGGGCAGAAGGTGCCGTCGCTGCGGCCGGCGACAACGCCCGCGTTGTAGGCCCAGATGACCGCATCGGTGTACCACTCGCCTGCCTTGATGTCGGTCAGCGGGCAGGTCATGCCTTCCACGCTCGGCGCGCCTTCGGCCTCATAGAGCACCTCGGCGACCATGGCGCGGGTCGTCGTGAGGGCGGGGGCGAACTTGCCGTCGCCGATGCCGGCCATCAGGCCGGAAACCTGCGCGAAGTCGACCGCCGGCTTGTACCAGCCGCTCTGCGCGTCGGCGAACGTGTTGTCAACGAGCTTCAGGGCGGCTGCCGCCTTGACGACCGCCGGGTAAGCCGCCACGCGCTCCGCCTCGGTCTCGGCCGCGTCCATCTTGACGCAGGCCACCGCGTAGGCAGCGTAGGTCTCGGCCGTATAGGCGCTCTTGTCAAGGATCACTTCCAGCAGCGCGGCATAATACGGGGCGATACCCTGATCGACCGTGATGCGGCCGGCAGGCTCGGCATAGCTCTCGCCGATGACGCCCTTGAGCTCCTGCGTGATGTATTCCATAACCACCTCGTCGAGCGGCAGGCCGGTGTCGAACTGGTTGGTCGCCGCCGCGAAGGCGTAGTACGTGTCGCCGCCGCCGGCCACGAAGTTGTTCGTGACGACAGCGTAGGTAGCCGTCGGGTCAAACGTCTTGCCGTTGACGTTGTCAATGGTCACGCGCTGGATGCTCTTCGGGCCGTAGTAGGTGGATTTGGGATAGGGCTCCGGGTTCGCGTCATACTCCTCATATGTCTTGACCGTGAAGGCCAGGCCCGCCGCCTGCGGGAAGCCGCCGATGGATTCCGGCGTGCAGTACGTGCTGGCCTCGAGCGCCTCAAGCAGCTCGGCGCCGGTCACGTAGACCACGGCGAGCGTGTTGCCGAACGGCAGCACGGTGTTGATGTCCTTCTTGGTGACGTCGCCGGCCTTGACGGTCGCGCGGATGCCGCCGCCGTTCGTAATAGCGACCACGTTCTCCGCCGGGACGGAAACCGTCGCCTGCGTGCGGATCTTCCAGAGCATGGCGTCCGTGATCAGGTCGCCGAGGTTGGTCTCGGAGTCACGGTTGCCGTTGGGGGCCTTCGCTCCGTTGAGTTCCACTTCGCTCACGGCAAACTTCTCGCCGTAGGCCTTGTCGATGGGGTCGATGATGGCCTTGGCAGCCGCGGCGACCTTTTCGTCGCGCGTTTTGTAGTCAACGACGGTAACGGACTTGCCGTCGGCGTTCTTCTCGGTGTGCCAGATGGTCTTGAGCTCGTTGCCGACGATCTTCTTCGTGGCGTTGTCAATGGTGATGACGCCGATGTTGGCAAAGGCCGTGCCCGTGGACTGGATAGCCTCACCATTCGGGCCGGCGGTCATGACGGTGTGGGAGTGGCCGTCGATGATGAAATCGATGCCCTTCACGTTCTTGGTCAGATCATAGGAGGTGTAGGGCTCGGAGCTCTCGTCCACGCCCAGGTGCGCAAGGCAGACGACGAGGTCTGCGCCCTTCGCCTTCAGGTCTGCGACCTGTGCGGCCGCGCAGTTATAGAGCTCCTTGCCGTCCGCTCCGGCGAGGAACTTCAGGCCCTGAATGAGCTTGGGGTTGGCCTTGGTTTGCGCCTCGGGGGTCTCGAGACCGAAGAAGCCGATCTTCACGCCGCCCTTTTCGATGATGGTGTTGGCATCAAAGATGGGTTTGCCGTCGGCACCGAGCACATCGGCGCACAGAACTTTGAACTTGGCGGCCTTCATGTTCTCCGCCAGCTGTGCATAGCCGTAGTCGAACTCATGATTGCCGATGGTGGCCACGTCGTAGCCGGTGGCGTTCATCATGGTCACCGCGTCGGCGCCCTTGTTGACGCTGACATAGACGGTGCCCTGACTGTAGTCGCCGGCATCGGCCAGAATGACCTCAGCGCCCTGCGCCGCATAGTCGGCCTTCAGGGATGCCATGGCCGCTTACAGATCGATCGCACCGTGCACGTCGTTCGAGTGCAGGATGACGGTCTTGCCGTCAAGCGGCTTTGCCTCGTCGACTGCAAAGGCCGTGCACGACAGGCTCAGCACCAGGCACAGCACCAGCAGCAGCGAAAGCAGTTTCTTCGTGTGCTTCATGTGATATCCTCCATTATTTCAAATTTGGGGTATCGCTGTCTTGATTATAGCATCCCGCGCAGGGAATTGGGATGGACTTTGTGCAAAAAGTGCGTCAAATCCCACGCGCAATTTGAACAAATTTATCCAACAATTTTGTTCCAATTGTCAAATAACCAGGGCGCGTTCCATTTTCGCCATTTGTCGTTTGCAATCCCGGTGTCGGTATGGTAAACTGTTGTTTCAAAGTGTTTTTGAAAGGAGCCGAACGATGAGCTACGCAGACGAGGTCTTTATCCGCAACTGCCGCGACATTCTGCAAAACGGCGTCTGGGATACCGATCAGGCCGTGCGCCCCCGCTGGGAGGACGACGGCGCCCCGGCACACACGGTCAAGAAGTTCGGCATCGTCAACCGCTACGACCTGTCCAGAGAGTTTCCGCTGCTGACGCTGCGGCGCACCTACTGGAAAACCGCCGTGGACGAGCTGCTGTGGATCTGGCAGCAGAAGTCGAACAACATCCACGACCTGCGCGGCCACATCTGGGACCAGTGGGCCGACGAGACCGGCTCCATCGGCAAGGCCTATGGCTATCAGCTCGGCGTCAAGCACCAGTATCCCGAGGGCGAATTCGACCAGGTGGACCGCGTGCTCTATGACCTGAAGCACAACCCCGCCTCCCGCCGCATCCTGACGAATATTTATACGTTCGAGGATTTGCACGAGATGGCGCTCTATCCGTGCGCGTACTCGATGACGTTCAACGTCTCGGGCAACACGCTCAACGCCATCCTCAACCAGCGCAGCCAGGACATGCTCGCGGCAAACAACTGGAACGTTGTGCAGTACGCCGTGCTCGTGCACATGTTCGCGCAGGTGTCCGGCCTGCAGGCGGGCGAGCTGGTGCACGTCATTGCCGACGCGCACATCTATGACCGCCATGTGCCGGTCATCGAGCAGCTGATCCAAAACGAGCCGAAACCGGCGCCGCAGTTTTTCATCGACCCGGATGTGCATGATTTTTACGCCTTCACGCGCGACAGCTTCCGCGTCGAGGGCTACGAATACAGCGAGTTCACGGGGAAGATCCCCATCGCGGTGTAAGGAGGGACTGCCATGGATGCGATCGTCGCCGTCTATGCTGACTGGGGCATCGGGGCCAAAGGCACGCAGCCGCTCGTGATCCCCGCCGACCGCCGCCGCTTCCGGGCGCTCACGATGGGCGCGGCCGTGATCGTCGGCCGGCGCACGCTGGACGATTTTCCCGGCGGCAGGCCGCTGCCAGGGCGCGAAAATCTCGTGCTCACGCGGCAGAATATCACGATCGACGGCGCGCAGGTGGTGCATTCCCCGGCGGAGGCCGTCGCCGCCGCCGCGCAGTATGACCGCTGCTTCGTCATCGGCGGAGACAGCGTGTTCCGGCAGATGTTTCCCCACCTGACGCGCGTATACGTCACGAAAATCGACTCAGCGCCCCACTCGGACGTGTTTTTTCCGGATCTGGACGCCGACCCCGCGTGGTGCTGCGTGTCGAGCGAGCCGCGCGCAGAGCACAACGGCGTAGGCTATCAGTTCTGCGTGTACGAAAAAGTGAAAGAATAAAAAGTAGAAAAAAGCCGCTGCTTTCCACCCCGGAAAGCAGCGGCTTTTTTCTTGCCCTCACCCGGCGAGCACCGCGAGCGAGAGCGCATTGACAAACATATGGAAAAACACCGGCGGCCAGATCGAGCGCGTCTGCTCATAGCAGAACGTGAGCGCGGCCGACACCGGCACATACGCCAGCGCCGAGAGCAGCAGCTTCGGATCACTGTACACGATGACATACTGCCAGACGTGGTAGAGCGAGAAGAGCGCGATCGACGCGGCATAGGCCCAAAAGCGGCTGCGCGGCCGGATGGTGCCGAAGACCACGCCGCGAAACAGGCACTCCTCCACGAGCGGCGCCATGAGCACTGCGACGGCGATCATGCGCTTGTAGTCCACTTTGGCAAGGCCGGTCACGGTGTCGTTGTTCGGCACGGGCAGCTCGCCGATGAGACTCGTGCCGAGCTGCAGCACGAGCGAGAGCAGCACGTCGATGCCGTAGGCGGCAAGCATCATGCCGATGCAGCGCAGGATGCTGCCGACCATCGTGTCAAAGCTGCGGCGCAGGAACCGCCACATGGCGATGAGCGTGAACACGAGGCCGCAGAGGTAATACAACACATTGCACGTCACGTCCGACGGCAGCTTGCCGAGCACCGCCATGAGCAGTGCGCCGATCGTCAGCGGCAGCACGACCGCGTGGATGGGGAAATACACCCAGCCTGCGATGCGCGCGCCGCGCGGCATGGGGTCTGTCCACACCGTGTTGGGATGTTGCACGTCAGCCCCTCGCTTTCTGCTGCAGCTCAAAGAGCAGGCGCATTGCCTCGAGCGGCGTGATGGTGTTGAGGTCGATACTGCGCAGCTGTTCGGCAATTTCATCCCCGGCCGCGTCGCCGAGCGTCATCTGCGCAGCATCCTGCGCCGTGTGTGCGGGGGCGGCGGGCTCCGCCGCGCCGGACTCCAGCTCGCGCAGGTAGGTCTTGGCCTTCGTGATGATCGCGTCGGGCACGCCCGCGAGCTTGGCGACCTCGATGCCGTAGCTGTCGTCGGCCGCACCGGCAACGATCTTGCGCAGAAACAGCAGCGTACCGCCCTGCTTCTTGGCCGTGATGTTGTAGTTGCGCACGCCTGGCAGCGTCTGCTCGAGCGCGGTCAGTTCGTGGTAGTGCGTGGCGAACATGGTCTTGGCGCCGAGGCGGCGGGGGTCCGCGCAGTATTCGAGCACCGCGCGGGCGATGGCCATGCCGTCGTAGGTGGACGTGCCGCGGCCGATCTCATCGAGGATGAGCAGGCTCTGCGCCGTGGCGTGGCGGAGGATGTTGGCCATCTCGCTCATCTCGACCATGAACGTGCTCTGCCCGGCGGCCAGGTCGTCGGACGCGCCGATGCGCGTGAACACGCGGTCGACCACGCCGATGACGGCGCTTTTCGCCGGGACGAACGAGCCCATCTGCGCCATGAGCACGATGAGCGCAGTCTGGCGCATGTACGTGGATTTACCGGCCATGTTCGGCCCGGTCACGATGGCGACGCGGTCGTCCGCGTCGTTGAGGAACGTGTCGTTCGGGACAAAGAGATTGTCCTTCTGCGCCTGCTCCACGACGGGGTGGCGCCCCTCGCGGATGTCGAGTGTGCGCGAGAGGTCGACCTCGGGGCAGACGTAGTGGTTTTTCACCGCCGTCTCCGCCAGCGAGCACAGCGCGTCGAGCCGGGCCACGGCGTCCGCCGCCGCCTGCACGCGCGCGACCTCGCCCGCGACGAGCTGGCGCACCTCGTTGAAGAGCGTGTACTCCAGCTCCGCGATGCGCTCGCGCGCCGTCAGGAGCGTGTTCTCGAGGTCCTTGAGCTCGCGCGTGAAATAGCGCTCGCTCGAAACCAGCGTCTGCTTGCGGATATAGTCCTCCGGCAGCTCGGTGACGCCCGCGCTGTTGGGAATGTCGATGTAATAGCCGAAGACCTTGTTGTAGCCGACCTTGAGCTTTTTGGCGCCGGTTCGCTCGCGCTCGCGCTGCTCGAGCTCGGCGACGGTCTGCGCGCCGTGGTCGCGCACGTTGCGCAGGCGGTCGACCTCCTCGCTGTAGCCCGGGCGGAGGATACCGCCCTCGCGCACGGAAAACGGCGGCTCGTCACAGATGGCGCGGTCGATGCGCGCACAGAGGTCGGCAAGCGTGTCCATCTGCGCAATGTCGCGCAGGGCCGCGCTGTGCACGTCTTTCAGCAGCGCCGTCAGATTCGGCAGCTGCGCGCAGCACAGGGCCAGCGCGTGCAGGTCGCGCCCGTTGGCCGAGCCGTACACCGCGCGGGAGACGAGGCGCTGCATGTCGCCGATCTCGCGCAGGCAGCGGATGAGCTCGCCCCGCAGGACGTTGTCGCCCGCCAGCTCCTCCACCGCGCCGAGGCGGCGGCGGATCTGCACGGGGCTGAGCAGCGGACGCTCCACCCATGTGCGCAGCAGGCGGCCGCCCATGGGCGTTTTCGTCTTGTCAAGCACCCAGAGGAGGCTGCCGCGCTTTTCGCCGGAGCGGAGGTTTTCCGTCAGCTCGAGGTTGCGGCGCGTGGTGTAGTCGAGCTCCATGTAGTGGTCGTCGCCCAGCAGCTCCAGCCGCCGGATGTGGCCGAGGTCGCACTTTTGCGTCTCATGCAGGTAGGCCAGCAGCGCCCCGGCCGCGCACACGGCCGCCGGCGCCTCGCCGAGGCCGAGCGCATCCGTGCTCTGCACGCCGAACTGCTCGCACACGCGCGCGGCCGCCGCCAGGTATTCAAACCGATCGCCGCCCGCCTCGACCAGACTGCCGAGGCGCTTGGTGAGGAAGGTGCGGATCTCGTCATGTTCCGCCGCCGCGTCGGCGCACACGGCCTCGCGCGGGGCAAAGCGGCCGAGCTCGTTGAGGATGTGGCTCACGGCGTCGGCCGGGTAGTTCGCAGCGCAGAATTCCCCCGTCGAGAGGTCGCAGAACGCCGTGCCGCCGGACTGCCCGCTGAGATACACCGCGCAGAGGTAATTCGACTTATTCTCCTCGAGCATGGACGAGGCCGTGACCGTACCGGGCGTGATGATGCGGATCACGTCCCGGTCGACCAGCCCCTTGGCCAGCGCTGGATCCTCCATCTGCTCACAGATGGCCACCTTGTAGCCCTTGGCGATCAGTCGGCCGATGTACGCCTCGGCCGAGTGATACGGCACGCCGCACATGGGCGTGCGCTCAGCCGGGTCCTCGACATTGCGGTCGCGCGTCGTGAGCGTGAGGTCAAGCTCGCGCGCGGCCAGACGCGCGTCGTCGTCGAACATCTCATAGAAATCGCCCAGCCGGAAAAACAGCAGACAGTCGGGGTTGCGCTGCTTGATCTCGTAATATTGCCGCTTCATCGGCGTCAGTTCCGCCATGCGTCATACCTCCTCGCCATAGAGCGCCCAGGTGTTGCTGCCGGTAATCTTCACGTCCACGAACCGCCCGACGAGGGACGCGTCCCCGCGCATGTGCACGAGGCGGCCGCCCTTCGTGCGCGCCGTGAGCGGATGGTCGCCCCGGCCGTCGGCCCCGTCGACGAGCACGCGCTGCACACTGCCCTCATAGGCGCGGTGCTTTTCCTCCGAGATGCGGTTGGCCGCTGCGACGAGCGCGTCAAAGCGCACCTGCTTCTGCGCGCGGGTGTAGGGATCGGGCATCTTCGCCGCCGGGGTGCCGACGCGCGGCGAATAGATGAAGGTAAACATCGCGTCATAGCGCACGGTCTCGATGAGCGAGAGCGTGTCGTCAAATTCGGCGTCCGTCTCGCCGGGGAAGCCCACGATGATATCCGTCGTGAGCACAAGGTCGGGCATGTACTGCCGCGCAAGCGCCACCTGCGCCAGATATTTCTCGCGCGTGTAGCCGCGGTTCATCGCGTGCAGGACGCGGTCGTTGCCGCTCTGCACGGGCAGGTGCATCTGGTGCGCGCACTTTTCGCACTCGGCCATGGCGCGGAACAGCTTTTCCGTCGCGTCCTTCGGGTGACTGCTCATGAAGCGGATGACAAAGTCGCCCGGGATGGCGTTGATGCGCCGGATGAGGTCGGCAAAGTCCACGTCCTCGTCAAGGTCGCGGCCGTAGGAGTCGACATTCTGCCCCAGGAGCGTGATATCCTTATATCCCGCCGCTACGAGCTCGCGCGCCTCGCGCTCGATCTCCTCCGGGTGGCGGGAGCGCTCGCGCCCGCGCACGTATGGCACGATGCAGTAGGTGCAGAAGTTGTTGCACCCGTACATGATCGACAGCCACGCCTTGACGCTGCCGTCGCGCTGCTGGGGGATGCCCTCGGCCACGCTGCCGTCCGCCGGCGCGATGGCGAACACGCGCCGGTGCTCGGTGCAGACGGTGTGCAGCAGCTCCGGGAAGCGCCACAGCTCGTGCGGGCCAAAGACGAGGTCGACGATGCGGTAGGACTTTTTCAGCTTCTCGGCCACGTGCTCCTGCTGCGCCATGCAGCCGCAGACCGCGATGATCTGATTGGGGTTGCGCGCCTTGGTGTGCGTCAGCGCGCCGACGTTGCCGAACACGCGCGTCTCGGCGTGCTCGCGCACGGCGCACGTGTTCATGACGACGACGTCGGCCGCGAATTCGTCCTGTGTGAAGTCAAAGCCCATGGCGCGCAGATAGCCGCGCAGCTTTTCACTGTCGGCCTCGTTCTGCTGGCAGCCGTAGGTGTCGACCATGGCCAGCGGCTGGCGGCCGCCGGCGGTGAAGTGCGCGCGCAGCTGCGCGCAGATATCCATCTGGTGCTGGATGTCCGATTCGGAAATCTCCGTTCTCTGATAGCTCATGCAATGCTCCTGCCTGTCCGGCTCCGGCCGGATAAAATTTGAAGTGTGATAGAATATTGTAGCATTTCGCGGTGGAATTTTCAATGACAATCCTTTATAATATACGTGCGGGGCGCTCGCGCCCCCTGGACTGTACTTAAAGGAGGGCAAACGATGCCCGATATTCAGATTCTCTCTCCGCATCTGGCGGATCTGATCGCCGCGGGCGAGGTCGTGGAGCGGCCCGCCTCGGTGGTCAAGGAGCTGGTGGAAAACGCGTTTGACGCCGGGGCCCGCACCGTGACGGTGGAGCTGCGCGGCGGCGGCGCGACGTATCTGCGCGTGACGGACGACGGCTGCGGCATGGCGCCCGAGGACGCGGGCATCGCGTTTTTGCGCCACGCGACGAGCAAGCTGCACGACGAGCAGGGGCTCGAGGCCATCGGCACGATGGGCTTTCGCGGCGAGGCACTGGCCGCGATCAGCGCCGTGTCGCACATCACGCTCACGACGCGGCAGCGCGGCGCGGCCGCCGGCACGCACATGACGCTCGACGCGGGCGACATTCAGGACATGTACGAGACCGGCTGCCCCGAGGGCACGACGATGATCGTGCGCGACCTGTTTTTCAACACGCCAGCCCGGCGCAAATTCCTGAAGTCCGACCGCGCGGAGGGCGCGGCCTGCGCCGCCGCCGCGCTGCGGTGCGCGCTCGGCCGGCCGGATGTGTCCGTGCGCTGCATCCGCGACGGGGAGGAGGTCTTCTTCTCCCCCGGCGACAACAAGCTCGACAGCTGCGTCTACAGCCTGCTCGGGCGCGACCTCGCCATGAGCCTGCTGCCCTGCGCGGGCGAAGCCGACGGCGTGCGCGTGCACGGCTTCATCTCCTCGCCCGCCGCCGGGCGCGGCAGCCGCGCGCAGCAGTATTTCTTCTGCAACGGCCGGTGGATCAAATCCGCCGCGCTGCAGGCCGCGCTCGAGCAGGCCTACCGCAACACGCTGCTCGTGGGGCGCTTCCCCGCGTGTGTGCTGTATGTGGAGCTCAGCTGCGCGGCCGTGGACGTGAACGTCCACCCGGCCAAGACCGAGGTGAAGTTCACACACGAGCGCGCGGTGTTTGACGCCGTGTATTACGGCGCGCGCGCCGCGCTTGAGGCGGAAAAAGCGCCCGTGACCACGCTGCCGAAAACGGCGGCCAAACCGGAGCCCGCGCCGAAGGCAGACCCGTTCGTGCCGTCGGCGCCGAAAGCGGCCCCGGCCGCAGCACAGCACCCGTTCGCGCCCGCGCGCACCTACGCCCCCGCCGCCCCGGCGGAGGAGGCGGTCGCGTTCCGCTCGCCGACGGCGTCGGCCTTCGCCGCGCCGCGCGTGGCCCCGCCGCCGGTGTTTGTGACACCCGCGCGCCCCATATCGAGCACACCGCCAGCGCCCGAGCCGATCGTGCCGGTCGCACAGCCCGCGCAGACCGCCATCGAGCCGGAGCCGATCATCCCCTCCCCGCTCGAGTGCGCCGCGCCCCCGGCCGAGCCGCCCGCCCGCCTGATCGGCGAGGCGATGCACACCTATATCCTCGTCGAGAAGGGCGAGACGCTCATCCTCATCGACAAGCATGCGGCGCACGAGCGCATCAATTTTGACCGCCTGCGGCAGAGCCCTGCCGACATCCCGTCGCAGACGCTGCTTGAGCCGCTGCCCTTCACGCCGGACGCGAGCGATGCCGACGTGCTGCAGCAGTACGGCGACGTGCTCGCGGAGCTCGGCTTCACGCTCGAGCCGTTTGGCCGCAGCGATTACATTCTCCGCGGCGTGCCCGCGCAGCTCGACGCGGCAGACGCCCTGCCCGCGCTCGAGGAGATCTGCGCGCAGCTGCGCCATGGTGCGCAGATGGGCGCGCAGTCCGTGCGCGACGAGGTGCTCAAGACCGTGGCGTGCAAGGCAGCCATCAAGGCCGGCTGGCAGACCGAGCCCGAGGAGCTGCTGCGTCTGGCGGATGCGGTGTGCGCCGGTGAGGTGAAATACTGCCCGCACGGCCGCCCCGTCGCCGTGACGCTCACGCGCCGGGAGCTGGACAAGCTCTTCAAGCGCATTGTTTAAAAAGACTACAGGGAGCGCCGGAACGCGCTCCCTGTCAGACTGTACAACTCTGTTTACTTGTGGTAGTACAAAATGCCCATGCAGCCGGGGCCGCAGTGGTTCGACACCGTGCAGCCGGCCTGCGTGTGGAGAACCTCCTCAAACGGCTGGCACGCGCGCACAACGCGCTCGAGCTCCTTCCACGTGGCCTCATCGATGCCGGAATCCGTGATGAAGATGCGGTGGCAGTCAATGTCGTCGCGGCCCTTGAGCCGATCCTCGATGTACTGCACGTAGCACTTTTCAAGCTTGCCGCGGTACTTGCGGCCGACGCCCATCTTCCCGTCCTTGACCTCGATGCACGGCTTGAGGTGCAGGAGATTCGCGCTCATGGCCACGAGCGCCGAGCAGCGGCCGCCGCGCTTGAGATATTCCAGCGTATCGATCACGAAGCTGACATCAAGCTTCTCGCGCTTTTTCTCCAGCGCCGCCGCAATGTCGGCCGCGTCCATGCCCTGCTCGGCCATCTCGGCCGCGTTGAGCACCAGGTGGCCGATGCCGGTCGAGAGGTTGCGCGAATCCACGGGGTAGACGTTCGTAAACTCCTTGGCCGCGATGCAGGCGTTCTGATAGCAGCCGGACATGTCGCTCGAGATCGTGAAGTGGATCACGGCGTCATATTCCTCCCGGCACGCGGCGAAGTACGCCAGATAGTCCGACACGTTCACCGCTGCGGTCTTGCAGAGCTTGCCCGTGGCGTTGGCGTAATCGTAGAGCTCCTGCGGGTGCACGTCAATACCGTCGCGCAGGGTCTCCTCGCCGCGGATGATGTACAGCGGCGTGATGCCGATGTGATAGCGCTCGATCAGCTCAGGCGAGAGATCGCACGTGCTGTCGGCAGAAATTTTGATCTTCATGGGTTCACCTTCCTGAAAACTGGGGAATGTGCTTTCATTCTAACACATTTCTAATACTTTTCAACATAATCTTTCTGAATTCTCCCCCACGGAAAGGAGACTGTCACGATGCAGCCAAAACTTGTCGTCATCACCGGCCCGACCGCCTCGGGCAAGACCGCGCTCGGCGTGGCGCTCGCGCAGCGGCTGGGCGGCGAGGTCGTCTCGGCCGACTCGATGCAAATCTACCGCGGCATGGACATCGGCACGGCCAAGCCCACGCCGGAAGAAATGCAGGGCGTGCCGCACCACATGATCGACATCGCCGACCCTGCGGAAAACTACTCCGTCTCGCGCTACGCTAAGGAGGCGGCCGCCTGCGTGGATGACATTCTCGCGCGCGGAAAACTGCCGATCGTCGTCGGCGGCACGGGGCTGTATATCGACTCGCTCATCGCCGGGCGCACGTTTGCCGACGGCACGGCCGACACAGCGCTGCGGCAGGAGCTGAGCGAGCGCTATGACGAGATCGGCGGTGAGGGCCTGCTCGGCGAGCTGCGCAAGGTCGACCCCGAACGGGCGGCAAAGCTCCACCCTGCGGACAAAAAGCGCATCGTGCGCGCCATGGAGGTCTACATCCTCACGGGCAGAACCATCACGCAGCACGATGCCGAGACCCGCGCCGTGCCGCCGCGGTACGACGCGGCGAAGATCGCGCTCGATTTCGCCGTCCGGCAGGATCTCTACGACCGCATCGACCGGCGCGTAGACATCATGGTGCAGCAGGGCCTGTTTGACGAGGTGCGCGCGCTGCTGGCCGCCGGCGTGCCGGCTGACTGCACGGCCATGCAGGCCATCGGCTATAAGGAGGCCGTCGCCGCCGTACAGGGCAAAGCCGCACCGCAGGACGCTGTGGCCGCCATTCAGCTCGCCTCCCGGCGCTATGCCAAGCGCCAGCTCACGTGGCTGCGGCGGGACCAGGACCTGTTCTGGCTCCGGCACGAAAAAACGCCGGACATGGACCGGGCGTGCCGCCTTTCGACGCAATTCTTATCCGCCCGCGGTATAGAATAGGGGCCTGTACGAATCCGGTGGAAGCTGCTATTTCTACCGGATTTGTATAAATTCACTATTTCACGGAGCGGCAGATTGTGCTATGATGAATGAATGTACCCGCTCCGGCCAAAGGAGCGGCGATCATGCAAAAGACACAGAACCTTCAGGACGCATTCCTCAATTACATCCGGCGGGAAAAGATCCCCGTGACCCTGTTTCTCATGAACGGGTTCCAGCTGCGCGGTGTTGTGCGCAGCTTTGACAGCTTCGTCGTGCTCATCGACGCCGACGGCCGGCAGCAGATGATCTACAAGCACGCGATCTCGACGGTCGCCCCGGCGCGGCCGGTCTCGCTCGAGCTGCAGGGCTGATCTCCCCGCCGCCCGCCGAAAGGAGGGCCGGATTTGAAGAAAACAAATACCTTCACGAACATTGCCATGTTCGTGCTCTTCGCGGCCATGCTCGTGTATCTGGGCGTGTATCTGTTCCGCTCGACGCAGCAATCCTACGCCACCGCCCCGGCGGTGCTCGTGACCGTCAGCGAGAGCGGGCAGGCCAGCGGCATCGTCGTGCGCGAGGAGCAGGTCATCGCCTCGGATAAGGAATTTCTGTCCCTGTCCGTGGACGACGGCAAGGAGGTCGCGCGCGGCGGCGAGATCGCCATCGGTGTGGACTCCAAGGCCGCGCTCGACAGCGCCAGCCGCGCCCGCGAACTGAAAAAAGAAATTGCTTACGTCTCGAGCCTGCTCGCACGCGCGGGCAGCGCCTCCGGCGCGTCGGACCGCGACAGCGACGTGCGCAGCGCCATCCTGCAGCTCAACGCCGCCGTCTCCGCCGGCAGCACATCGGATCTGGACGACGTCTGTCTGGATCTCAGCTCCCTGCTCTTCGGCTCTACGAGCGGCAGCATCTCGCAGGGTGACCTCGACGCGCTCAACGCCGAGCTGCACCAGCTTGAAAACGCAGGTGCCGGCCGCGGCAGCATCACGGCTCCGGCCGCTGGCCTGTTCACGTCCATGACCGACGGATACGAATCGCTCACGCCGGACATGCTTGAAAACCTCACGCCCGACGGCGTGGACGCGCTCGAACGCACCGCGCCCACCAAGACCGCCAGCGCCATCGGCAAGCTCGTCACGGCGAAAAAGTGGTACTTTGCCTCCGTCATGAACAAGGCCGACGCCGACCGCCTGAACCTGAACGGCAGCGCCTCGCTCGACTTTCCACAGCACTATAACGGCACCATCTCGGCGACCGTGATGAGCAAGAGCGAGCCGGACAGCAGCGGCAAGGTCGCTGTCGTGTTCGCGTGCAACGCCGCACTGGCCGACACGCTGGCCATGCGCAAGACGACGGCCGACGTGGTTTACAGCGAGCACACCGGCCTGCGCGTCCCGCTCAAGGCCGTGCACATGGACGACGACGGGCAGTCATATGTCTACGTCGTCACGGCGGCGCAATTGGAGAAAAAACCGATCGAGATCATCTATCAGACCGACGACTACTGTCTCGTCGCCCAGAGCACGGAGAGCAACGCCCTGTGCGCCGGCAACGAGATCGTCGTCACCGGCAAGGGCCTGTCCAACGGGCAGGTCGTGAAATAAGGAGGCACCACCCACCATGAGCACCATTGCCGAAAACATTGCCGCCATCCGCGCGCGCATCGACGCCGCCGCCCGCCAGACGGGCCGCGCGGGCGCCGACATCACGCTCGTGGCAGCGACGAAGATGAACGACGCCGCGCGCGTGCGCGAGGCCGTTGCCGCCGGAATCGACGCCTGCGGCGAGAACCGCGTGCAGGAGATGACCGAAAAGCTTGCCCAGGGCGCCTATACCGGCGTGCCGCTGCACTTCATCGGCCACCTGCAGACGAATAAAGTCCGGCAGGTCGTGGGCAAGGTCGATCTCATCCAGTCGGTGGACTCACCGGAGCTGCTGGCCATGATCGAAAAGCGCGCGGCCATGCAGGGCATTGTGCAGGACATCCTGCTGGAAGTGAACATCGGCGGCGAGGCCGCCAAGAGCGGCGTGGAGCCAGCCGCCCTGCCGCAATTGCTGGAAACGGCCGCCGGCTGCGCGCATATTCGCGTGCGCGGCCTGATGGCGATCCCGCCCGTGGCAGAAACTTCCGACGGAAATCATGCATATTTTACGAAAATGCATGAGCTTTTTGTTGACATCGGCAGAAAAAAATACGATAATGTTTCTATGGACTTTCTGTCCATGGGTATGAGCGGAGACTTTGAGGACGCCATTTCCGCCGGTGCAAACATGGTGCGCGTCGGCTCGTCGATTTTTGGCGCGCGGAATTATTCCCAGCACTGAGCGCCGCTTCGGCTCACTCCGCAGAGATCAGTGCAGCGGCACGGCAGCCGCCGGCACGTAAAAGGGGGGTCCCGAATGGGATTTTTGGATGAACTGAAAAAAATGACCCGTCCGTACGATGACGACGACGAGTTTTTCGATGATGAGGATGAAGCGATCCCGGTCGCGGAAGCTGCCGCACCGGAACGTCCGGCCCCGGCCCGTCCGGCGGCCGCGCCCCGCCGCCCGGCGCCCGCGCCGAAAAAGAGCACCTTCATCCGCGACGATCCGGTGACGGAGCCGGAGCGCCCCGCGCCGAGCTACGCGCCGAAGGGCGACAGCCGCGTGGCCGACAAGGTCGTCAACCTCAACAGCGGCGGCCAGCTCAAGGTCGTGCTCGCCACGCCGAAGCAGTTTGAGTCCGCCGGAGAGATCGCGGACCACCTGCGTGATCGCCGCGCCGTGCTCATCAATCTGGAAAAGACGGATCCGGCCATCTCCCGCCGGCTGATCGACTTTTTGTCCGGCGTCGCCTACGCGCAGGACGGCAAGATCCGCCGCGTGGCAAGCGCGACGTATATCATCACGCCGTTCAATGTCGACCTCATGGGCGACCAGCTCGACGACATGGAGTCGGGCGAGTTCCATCTGTAAATCCGGGCATACTGTCCCTGACAGCGCCCGCCGTGTAGTACACCTATAGAAAGAATGGAGGACTATCCAACATGACTCCTCAGGATATTCGGGAAAAAACGTTTGAAAAAGCGATGTTCGGCGGATACGACATGGCCGCCGTGCAGAACTATCAGGAAGAAGTGGCCACCGAGCTTGCCAACGCGCAGAAGGAAGTTGCCGTGCTCAAGGGCAAGATGAAGGTGCTGGTCGATAAGATAGAAGAGTACCGCGCCAGCGAAGACGCCATGCGTCTGGCCATACTGTCGGCCCAGAAGGTCGGCAAGCAGATAGAGGACGACGCTCAGGCCCGCGCCGACAAGATACTTGGCGAGGCCAAGGACACGTCCGACCGAATACTTGGCGGCCTCCAGCACGAAACCGCCAACGAGGAAGCCAAACTCCTCAACGCCAAAACGTCCTGCGCAAAATTTCTGGAAGATGTGCGTAATCTGTGCCTGAACCAGCTCGAGTACCTGGATAAGATCGCCGGGGCGAAGGCTGCGGCCGCGCAGCCTGCCGCCCAGCCGGCAAGCGTGAGCGCCGCCCCTGCCGAGCCGGTGTCCGAGCCCGCGCAGCCGGAAACTCCGGCCGCCGAGCAGCCCGCGGAAGCCGTCCCCGTGTCCGCCGCCCCTGTGGAGGCGCAGCCGGTGGAGACCGACGATACCGCGGCCGACAGCGCAGCAGATGACGCCACGCAGCTTTATCACTTCCTGCACAACAGCTGAGTGAACATGCAATCAACCAGGGCGGGACGGCCGGTGCCGTACCGCCCTGCGCAATTTTTGATGGAAATACAACTCTGAGAGGAGAAAGATAGAACCATGTCCAAGAACGATTTCAACGCCACGATCAATCTGCCGAAAACAGACTTTCCCATGCGCGCCGGCCTTGCCAAGCGGGAGCCCGAGATGCTCCAGCGCTGGTACGACATGGACCTGTACCACGAAATGCTCAAAAAGAACGACGGCAAGCCGCGCTTCAGCCTGCACGACGGCCCTCCGTTCTCCAACGGCGACATCCACATGGGCCACGCGCTCAACAAGGCGCTCAAGGACTTCATCGTCCGCTCCTACGCCATGCGCGGCTACTACACGCCCTACATCCCCGGCTGGGACAACCACGGCATGCCCATCGAGAGTGCCATCATCAAGGAGCAGAAGCTCAACCACAAGGCCATGAGCATCGCCGACTTCCGCAGCGCGTGCCATGACTATGCGCAGAAATACATCGACCGCCAGATGGCCGGCTTCAAGCGCATGGGCGTCATGGGCGACTGGGAGCACCCCTACAAGACCATGAACAAGGGCTTCGAGGCCGACGAGGTGCGTGTGTTCGGCAAGATGTATCAAAATGGCCACATCTACAAGGGCCTCAAGCCCGTGTACTGGTGCCCTCACGATGAGACCGCCCTCGCCGAGGCGGAGATCGAGTATCAGGACGATCCGTGCACGACCGTGTACGTGAAGTTCCCGATGCACGACGACCTCGGCAAGCTGCCGAACGTCGACCACAGCAAGCTCTTCTTCGTCATCTGGACGACGACGATCTGGACCCTGCCCGGCAACCTCGCCATCGCACTCAACCCGCGCGAAACGTATAACCTCGTGCAGGCGCCGAACGGCGAGGTATACATCATGGCCGATGCCCTGACCGAGAAGGTCATGCACATCGGCGGCTTCGACAGCTATGAGGTGCTCGAGCAGCACCCCGGCGACTTCTTTGAGAATATGCTCGCCGACCATCCGTTCCTGCCCAAGACCTCGCGTCTGGTGCTGGCGGACTACGTCACCATGGATTCCGGCACCGGCTGCGTGCACACTGCGCCCGGCTTCGGCGCCGACGACTACCTGACCTGCAAGCGCTACGGCATGGACATGGTCGTGCCCGTGGACGATCAGGGCCGCCACACCGACTACGCCGGCAAGTACGCCGGCATGTCCACGGAGGAATCCAACCCCGTCATCCTCGCAGACATGAAGGAAGCCGGTTCCCTGTTCGCCAGCGAGGACATCGTGCACAGCTACCCGCACTGCTGGCGCTGCAAACAGCCGATCATCTTCCGCGCCACGCCGCAGTGGTTCTGCTCCGTCGATTCGTTCAAGGAGGAGGCCGTCGCCGCGTGCGAGAACGTGCGCTGGCTCCCGAGCTGGGGCAAGGAGCGCATGGCCGCCATGATCCGCGAGCGCGCCGACTGGTGCATCTCCCGCCAGCGCCGCTGGGGCCTGCCGATCCCGGTGTTCTACTGCGATGACTGCCACAAGCCCGTGTGCAACGAAGAGAGCATCGAGGCAGTGGCCAAGCTCTTTGAAAAGGAAGGCAGCAACGCCTGGTTCGACCGCCCGGCGGCCGACATCCTGCCCGAAGGCTTCACCTGTCCGCACTGCGGCGGCAAGCACTTCACCCAGGAGACCGACACCCTCGACGGCTGGTTCGACTCCGGCTCCACCCACGTCGCCGCCATGCAGCGCGACCAGGGCTTCTGGCCGGCGGATATGTATATCGAAGGCGGCGACCAGTACCGCGGCTGGTTCCAGTCGTCCCTGCTCGTGGCCGTCGGCGCGCTCGGCAAGGGCGCCCCGTACCGCGAGTGCCTGACCCACGGCTGGACCGTGGACGGCGAGGGCAAGGCCATGCACAAGTCCCTCGGCAACGGCATGGATCCGGCCGAGATCATCAACGAATTCGGCGCCGACATGCTGCGCCTGTGGGCAGGCAGCGCCGACTACCACGCCGACATGCGCTGCTCCAAGGAGATCTTCAAGCAGCTGACGCAAAACTACCTCAAGTTCCGCAACACGGCGCGCTACTGCCTCGGCAACCTCGACGGGTTCGACGCCGGGCACCTCGTCGCGCCGGAGGATATGCTCCCGCTCGACCGCTGGGCCATCACAAAGCTCAACGACCTCATCCGCCGCGTAGCCAAGGCATACGACAACTATGAATTCCACGTGGTCTCGCACGCGATCAACGACTTCTGCGTCGTGGAGCTCTCGAGCTTCTATCTCGATATCATCAAGGATCGCCTCTACTGCGAGGAGCGCAACGGTCTCAAGCGCCGCAGCGCGCAGACAGCCCTGTTCCTCATCCTCGACAGCATGACGAAGATGTTCGCGCCGATCCTCGCCTTCACCTGCGACGAGATCTGGCTGGCCATGCCGCACCGCGCCGAGGACGACGCGCGCAACGTGCTGCTCAACGTCATGAACCAGCCGTTCGACGCCTATGCGCTCAGCAACGACGAGCTCGCCAAGTGGGACCAGCTGATCCGCGTCCGCACGGATGTCAACGGCGTGCTCGAGGCCGCTCGCGCCGAAAAGCGCATCGGCAAGCCGCTCGAGGCTGCCGTGACGCTGCGCGCCGACGATGATGCCGCCAAGGCCGCGCTCGACGACGTGCAGAGCATGAACCTGCCCGAGCTGCTCATCGTGTCGCAGTGCCTCGTCGGCGGCGACGTGCCGGAAGACGCCGTCACCGGTACCGGCACGAATTTCCCCGGCCTGCACATCTCCGTGCACAACGCGCCCGGCACCAAGTGTCCGCGCTGCTGGATGCACTCCGAGCAGGCCGACCCCGAGACCGGACTGTGCCCGCGCTGCGCCGCCGTCGTCGCCGCGCAGAAGGCGGAGTAAACCACCGATCCCAAAATCCTGATCCGAAAGCGAGGAACCGCTATGTGGTATGCCATCGTAGCCATCCTGATCCTCATCGCTGACCAAGGCCTAAAGTACTGGGTCACGCTCAACATCCCGCTCGACACCGGGCACGTCACGCTCATCCCCGGCGTGCTGGAGCTGACGAATATCCACAACAACGGCGCTGCGTTCAGCATCCTGCAGCACGCGCCGCACTGGATCTTCGTCATCTTCACGCTCGTGTTCGCCGCCATCGCGGTGTTCTGCCTGCGGCGCAACGTCGTGCACGGCAAGGTCGGCCGCTGGTCGGTCGTGCTCGTGCTGGCCGGCGCAGTCGGCAACTGCATCGACCGCATCCTCAGCGGCTACGTGGTGGACATGTTCAACTTCCTGTTCGTGCGCTTCGCCGTGTTCAACCTGGCGGATATCTTCATCGTCGTGGCCGGCATCGCCCTGTGCCTGCACGTCATCTTCTACCGGGGTGACGGCAGCGAGGGCGAGCCCGCGCCGAAACCGGCGCGCAAGTCCCACAAGCACACGGACGCCCCCGTCCGTGCGCACAAGCTGCACCTGCCCGCTCGGAAGCAGCCAATCGCGCAGCCCGCCGCGCCGAGAAAGCCCGCCGCGCGTCCGGAGACTCCAGCTCCGGCGAAGGACGATCCCTTTGCGGCGTGGGATCGCGCGCCCGTGCAGGCGCAGCCGGTGACTCCGGCAGCGCCGGAAGCACCGAAGGCTCCGGCAGCACCCGCTGCAACGGCGCCGGTGCAGTCAGCGCCCAAGGCGGCCGAGCCCGCCGTCAAACCGGCGGATGCGGCCCCGACGGATCCCCTGCTTGCCTATCTCAACAGCACACCCGCCGCGCCGGTCGAGCCGGAAGCCCCGGCCAAGGACACGGACGCCGCCCCGACGGACGGCGAGAGCTACTCGCTCGACGATATTTTGGCGGAGTTTTCGGATTTCTAATGGAACAGCGAACGATTCAAACACAGGAGAGCGCCGAGCGGATCGACGCTCTCCTTGCGCGCGCTCTGCCCGAGCTCACGCGCAGCGCCGCCCAGCGGCTGCTCGCGCAGGGGGCCGTGACGAAAGACGGCGCACCCGTGAAGAAAAACTATAAGACCGCACCCGGTGACACGTTTGTCGTCACGCTGCCGGACGCCGCGCCCTCGGCGCTCGTGGCGCAGGATCTGCCGCTGGACGTGGTGTATGAGGACGACGACCTCATCGTCGTCAACAAGCCGCGCGGCATGGTCGTGCACCCTGCGCCCGGCCACGAGGACGGCACGCTCGTCAACGCCCTGCTCGCCCACTGCGGTGACAGTCTCTCCGGTGTCGGCGGGGAGCGGCGGCCCGGCATCGTGCACCGCATCGACAAGGACACGTCCGGTCTGCTCGTCGCAGCAAAAAACGACTTTGCGCACCTCGCGCTCTCGGCGCAGCTGGCTGACCACACCATGGCCCGCACGTATGAGGCCGTCGTCTGCGGCAATCTGCGTGAGGATTCCGGCACGGTCGATGCGCCCATCGGCCGCCACCCGACGGACCGCAAGCGCATGGCCGTAACGGCCAAAAACGCCCGCCGCGCCGTCACGCACTGGTCGGTCATCGCCCGCTACAACGGCTACACGCATATCCGCTGCGAGCTCGAGACCGGCCGCACGCACCAGATCCGCGTACACATGGCGCACATCGGCCACCCCCTGCTCGGCGACCTGGTCTACGGCCACAAGCGGCCGGAAAAGGGCCTGAGCGGGCAGTGCCTGCACGCGCGGGCGCTGCGCTTCATCCACCCGCGCACCGGCGCGCTCGTGACGTTCACGTGCCCGCTGCCGGACTATTTTCAGGACGTGCTGGCGCGCCTCGGCCCGCCGGTCGGCTGATCAGAAAGGAGCATTCCCATGCGCAGATCCGATCGGGAGATCACCGATTTTCAGGAGCTCATCACCGTCATGCGCGGGTGCGACGTCTGCCGCCTCGCCCTGCACGACGAGCCGTATCCCTACATCCTGCCGCTGAACTTCGGCCTGGAGGTCGACGGCGAGACCGTCCGCCTGTACTTCCACGGAGCGAGCACCGGCACGAAGTACGACCTCATCGCAAAAAATCCGCTCGTCTCGTTCGAGATGGACCGCGGGCACGAGCTCATCCTCGACGACGAGCACGGCAACTGCACCATGACGTATGAGAGCGTCATCGGTCAGGGCCGCATCGCGCTCGTGCCGGAAGCAGACAAGGAGCGTGCGCTGCGCGTGCTCATGGCGCAGTACCGCGCACCGGACTTCCCGTTTTCCACAGCTGTCATCCCGCGCACGACTGTGCTGTGCCTGACCGTCGAGCACATGACCGGCAAGCGCCGCGCGAAAAAACACGGGTGAGCATACCTCTGTAAATAGCAAAAGGGCCTCCGCAGACTTTGCCTGCGGAGGCCCTTTTCGTGATCTTGCTGCAGATCAGCGGATGAAATTGGTGAATTTGCGCGTCTCCGTCGCCGGACGCGGAACACCTGCCGCGTCACCGGCAGCCATGCACTGCACCAGCCAGAGCAGATTGCGCGCGAGCTGGCGCATGGTCTGCAGGCCCTCCTCGTCCTGCGCGACGTCCTCCGGGCGCGCACCGTGCACCATCGGCCAGTACTGCGAGGACACGACCGGCATGTTCGAGATCATCGGGTATTTGACCAGCTGATCGAGCGCGGCCGTCGTGCCCGCGCGCCGCGCCGAGACGACGCAGGCGCAGGGCTTGTTCGCCCAGCCGTCGCTGGCGTAGAACAGTCGGTCGCAGAACGCCGACATCGCGCCGGAGATTCCGGCATAGTGCACCGGGGACGCGAGCACGAGCGCATCCGCCGTCTCCATCGCGTCAATGGCGTCGTTCACCAGGCCGCCGCGCACGCAGTGCCCGGTCGCATTGCAGCCGCCGCAGGCGGTGCAGCCGCCGGCCTGCTCTGCGCCGACGGTCAGAAGCTGCGTCTCGACCCCCGCCGCCTGAAGCACCTGCTCCATTTCGTGCAGGGCGGTGTATGTGCAGCCGCGCGGGTGCGGGCTGCCGTTGATCATGAGAATTTTCATCGTATCACCTCAAGCGCAGGATAGCACAAATCGCCGACCCACGCAAGGCGGCGTCCCGGCTGAAAACCGGGGCCGGCTGATTCCTGCACATGGGCAAAGATAAAAACGCCCTCCGGACGGTTTCTCGCCCGGAGGGCGTTTCTGCAGCGCAAACAACGATTGCCCCGCAGGCCGATGGCCTGCGGGGCGGTGTTTTCTATTGGGGGACATGCGCTCGCGCACATGCACATCAGCAGAGGCCGGGGAACAGTGCGCACATCACGATGACGGCGGCCGTGCCGCAGGTCGTGGCGATGACCGTTGTGATGAACATAGGCGGATAGATCTCCCTGAGCTTCATGCGGCACATCGGCAGCAGCATCAAGATGGCGCCGGAGTACGGCATGGAATCGAGCGTCGTCGCGGCAAAGCAGGCGATACGGTGGATCGCGTTGACATTGAGCCCGAGATCGAGCAGCTTCGGTGCGATGAGCGGCAGAGAGATCAGCTGGCCGGTGGAGGAACCGCCGGTGAGCATGCACATGACGGCGACGACCACGGCGCAGATCAGCATCGGGGACATGTTGATGCCGGTGATGGCATTGAGCATGGTCGTGAACGCTTCCGTGTTGGTCACGACGCCGGCAAAGCCGCAGATGGCCGCGACCGTCAGCGACATGTGGATGGAGTCCGCCGCGCCGGTGCTGATGAGCTCACGCAGGTTCTTCGCCTTGAGCTGCTTCCAGAACAGCAGGATGGACAAAACGGTGCTGCCGATCACGCAGATGTTAATGTTGATCTTCAGAATGTTGAAGGTGACAAAGAGCGCGACCAGCGGAATGAGCGCGATCCAGAAATTCGGCCGCGGCGTGTTCTTGTCATAGTGCGGATCGAGCGGGTGGAGCTCAAAATGCTCGCCCTTGGCCCGCGCCTTGTTGATGTAGATATTCATCAGGACGATGATGACGACGACTTCGACCGCCGCGCCGACAAGGCCGGGGACGAGCGCCACATCCGCCGCCGTGCCGAGGGCGGTCATGGCGGCGACGTTGGTCACCTGCGGGCTGCCGGGCATGGTCAGCGTAAACGTATAGGAAGCCGCGGCGAGCACGCCGAGGATAAAGCGCTTGGGAATGTCGCAATATTCAAAGATCGTGAGCGCGACCGGGTACATGAGCACGATGAACACGCTGGCATTGATGCCGCCCATGCAGAGGATGACGCCGATGGCAACAATGACCGCGACCGCGATCACATTTTTCTTCGTGTTGCTGGCGCCGGGCCGCAGGAGCTTGCTCATGATCGTGTCGGCGATGGAGAAGGCCGCGCCGCTCTCAGAATAGATCTTTGACTGAATGCTGCCGAACAGCAGCAGGAAGAAGAAGCTTTTGATCGGGACGAACATGCCGTTGACATAGGAGCCAAGCAGCGTGTCCATGAACGGGAGCACGTTAAACGCGATCACGACCGCCGCGCCCACGATCGAAGCGATATATACGGACCAGTCCTTGTAGCAAAGATAGATCACGGCAAGGAAACCGAGAATACAACCAACTACGCCCATAGGATGCTACCTTTCGTATTGATGTCGGTCTCTCCGCTTACTGTGCGGCATGGCCGGAAGAAGGGAAAACCGGCCATGCCGCAAATATGAGGGGAGGATGGTGTGCGGATGATGCTGCGCGGATCAGGCCTGCGCGGCCTTCTCCTGCGCGGCTTTTTCTTCTGCGGCGACCTCGGCCAGCGTGCGTCTCTTGGGCTGGGGGATGGTGGTGTAGAAGATGACGGCGAGGATGCAGGCGATGATGGCATAGACCATGGAGGCAGTGTAGCTGCCGGTGGCCTTGACGAGCGCCGAGCTGATCTTCGGGCTGATGAAGGTGCAGATGATCATGTAGCCGAGCATGCAGATGCCGAAGATGCCGCCGGCATACTTGGAGCCGTAGGTCTCCTGAACGGCAACCGGGTGGCAGCAGTTCGTCGCGCCGAAGCCGACCGCCAGCAGGACATAGGCGATGTAGAACATGGCCAGGCTGTGGGCAAACATCAGGCAGAGCGAAGAGGCGACGGAGCAGATGCCGCAGATCGTATAGACCTTGCGGTAGCCAAGCTTGTCGATGAGTGCACCCATGCCGAGACGGCCGATGACGTTGCAGATCGAGTAGATCGACACGCCGATGGTGGCTGCGCTGAGCGAGTAGCCTGCGTCCGAAATGAGGACGGAGAAACGGGGGTAGCAGATGATGTACATGGTCGGGAACAGCCCGTAGCCGAGAAACAGGTGCCAGTAGCCGCGGGTCCGGAACGCCTGGCCGGGCGTCAGGCTCTCGAGCTGCGTGGCCGCGAGCTTGGGATCGTCCGCCTTGGCTTTCCAGCCGGCCGGGGCATAGCCCACCGGGGCGGTCTTGAGGCCGATCGCCGCGCAGATGCCGATGACGATGATCGCGCCGCCGACGATGTAGAGCGTGACGATGATGCCGATGCTGCTGATGAGCTTGACGATCAGGGGTGCGAGGAAGGTAGCGGAGCCGCCGTTAAAGGCCATGCACAGGCCGGAGGCAAGGCCGCGCTTGTCGGGGTACCAGCCGGTCGCGCAGTAGGTGCTGCCGGTGTACGTGAAGCCGACGCCGAGACCCTGCAGGACGCTGAAGGTGATGTACAGCATCCAGGGGGAGCCGGAGGGGACCATGCCGGACAGCAGGAACGCGAGGCCCAGCAGGATGCAGCCGAGGAAGAGCGTTTTCTTGGCGCCGATCTTGCCGAGCAGCCAGCCGCTGAGGATGTGGCCGGGCGTCTGCATGAAGGCCATATAGGTGGCGACGCCGGCAATGGCTTCCGTCGTCCAGCCGAAGTGCTTTGCCATCGGGGAGACGAAAACGGCCGCGGAGTTGACGATGCCGCACATGGCGAGCACGATCAGGGCACGTACCAGAATACCTGTGCGATTCGGTGTTTTGATTGCCTTGTCCATATTTTTCTCCTTATATCTCCAGAGTTATCTGAGCGGATGCGTCAGTTGCAGGTCCAGCCGCCGTCGACCGCGACGATCTGGCCGGTCGTGTACGTGCAGCAGGGCGCGGCGAAGTAAACACACAGGCCGTCCATCTCGCCGAGGATGCCGTGGCGCTCTTTCGGGCAGCGGTCCTTGTGCAGCTGCACAAAAGCGTCGGAGTCGATGAACTTCTCGGTCAGCTCGGTCGGGAAGTAGCCCGGCGCGATGCAGTTGACGGTGATGTTGTACTTGCCCCAGTCGTTGGCCAATGCCTTGGTCATCATGTGCACGCCGCCCTTGGAAGCGCAGTACGGTGCGGTCCAGACGTTCTTTCTGGAGACGAAGCCGTGAATGGAAGAGACGTTGACGATGCGGCCATAGTTGTTGGGGATCATGGACAGGCGCGCGACGTCGCGGCAGAGATAGAACAGGCCGGTCAGGTCGGTATCGACCACGTGGGCCCACTGCTCATCGGTCATGGTCGCCGGGTCGCCGGAACCGCCGGTGCCGCCGGAGTTGACCAGAATGTCGATCTTGCCGAAGTGCGCAATGACGTCCTCCACGCACTTGGTGACGGACTTGGAGTCGCACAGGTCGATGTAGTGGGGGTAAACCTCCACGCCGTACTCCGCGGCGATCTCCTTCGCGTTCTTCTCCAGGCGGTCGGTGCGGCGCGCCACGAGGGCGACGTTGGCGCCGGCGTTGGCCATTGCCTTTGCGAACTGCAGGCCGAGGCCGGAGCTGCCGCCAGCAACCAGAGCGACCTGACCGGTCAGATCAAAAATGTTGTTTTTCACGGTATCGTCTCCTTTTTTGGATGTTTCAGAATCGTTTTTTCGTATCTATGTGTCAGAATTCCCAGGCGAGGGCGAACGCATCGCGGTTGGCCTCGAGCATGGTGCCGCCGCGCACAGCGTCGCCGGCATAGACGACGTGGTCAAAATTCCGGTCGAATGCCGCGCGCGCGGCCAGATCCGGCCGGCTGCCCATCGCCAGAACGACGGCCTCGGCCTTCAACTCCGTGCACTGGCCGGTGTGCGTGTCCCGCAGACGGATGCCACCGTCGTCCACTGCGGCGATGGCCTGGCCGGTGCGGAACGTCACGCCGGCCTCCCGCAGCAATGGCAGGAGCTTGAACTTCGTGATGTAGTACACGGACGCGCCGATCTCATCGGCCATTTCCACGATCGTGACCTTGTTGTTCGCGCACAGGAAGTGGGCCACTTCAAGTCCGACATGTCCGCCGCCGATGACGGCGACTTCCCTGCCCTCGATCACGCGGCGGCCGAGCAGAATGTCCTCGATGCCGAACACGTTTTCGCGGTCGATGCCGGGAATATCCGGCACGATCTGCTGCCCGCCCATGGCAACGAAGATGCCATAGGGGTCGAGCCGCCGGAGCTCCGCCATGGTCGGCGCGTGATTCAGCTCCACCTGCACGCCAAGCGCGGCGAGCTGATTCTTCTGCGTCTCGATGTACTCGGCCACGAGCCCCTTGCACGGCGCTTTCGAGGCGAGCACGGCGCTGCCGCCGAGATAGGCGCGCCGCTCAAACAGGATCGGGCGGAAGCCGCGCTCGGCCAGGACGATGGCTGCCTGCATACCGGCAGGCCCGCCGCCGATCACCGGCACGCACCGGCCCGCGCCGTCGCGCCGCAGCGCCTCGGCGTTGTAGTCCCGCTCGCGGCCGAGCCGGGGATTGATGGCGCAGCGGATGCCGCGGTGGTTGACGACCTCCTTGTTGCAGCTCATGCAGCCGATGCACTTGCGCAGGAGCGCTTCCTGACCGCCGCGTGCCTTGTTGACCCAGTCCGGATCTGCGAGCTGTGCCCGGGACACACCGGCGAAATCGCACACGCCCTCGCGCAGCAGCGCCTCGGCGGTCGCGGGATGCTTGATAACGTTGACCGCGATGACCGGGATCTGCACCGCCGCCTTGACGGCCAGCGCATTTTCCTTCTTCCAGCCCTCGGGGAAGTAGCAGGGCTCGATGAAGGCGGCCGGGTTTTCGTAGCCGCCGCTGCTGACGTTGATGCACGACACGCCGTAGCGCTCGAGCAGTTTCGCGATCTCCACCGCGTCTGCCTTCTGCAGGCCCTCGGGGATGTAGTCGCAGCCGTTGATGCGCACGCTGATCGGGAAGTCTCTGCCGCAGGCGCGGTGGATGCCCTCGATGATCTCGCGGACGATGCGCATCCGGTTTTCAAGACTGCCGCCGTATTCATCGGTGCGCACATTGCTGTGCGGGCTGAGAAACTGGTGCAGCAGATAACCGTGCGCGCAGTGGAGCTCCACACCGTCGGCATTGGCCTGCTGGGCATACACGGCGCCGGTGACAAATTTGTCGACCATGCCGTGGATCTCCTCGCGCGTCATTTCGTGCGACACGCGGCCCGTGGCCGGGTTGACGATCCCGCTCGCAGAGATGACCTGGCGGCCGCCGTTGAACTGCGGCTTGCCCTCGCGGCCGGGGTGGAAGAGCTGGAAGAACACTTTGCAGTCGTATCGGTGCAGCGTGTCGGTCAGCAGTGCGAGGCGCTTGATGAACCGCGGCGCGTGAATCTGCAGCTGATGGGTCTCGGCGATGCCGTTTTCCCCGTCGACCGCGCAAAACTCGGTGATCAGCAGCCCGCAGCCGCCGGCCGCCCGGGCCTTGTAGCAGGCGATGATCTCGTCGGACGCCTCGCCGTTTTCTGCGGCGAGACCGTTGCCCATGGCCGTCATCACGACGCGGTTTTTGATCCGCAGGCCACCGATGTAACCGGGCCTAAACAGGTTTTCGTAGTTCATGGTTCCGTCCTTGTCGTCATGGAATCTTTCAAAGTACCGCTGAGCAAATGCGGATTTTTTCTACCTTGGTTCGCATGATACCCGAAAGATAAAAATGTCACAATGTCACGAACGCTTAAAAAGAATGCGGAATTTGTTCACGACTGACAAAAAAGTAACATGCCCGCCGGAGCGCTGCGCGAGACGCAGAGCGCCTCGCGCGTGGGACTGGAATCAGATGTAAAAGCACTTTTCGTAGGCGGCCTTCGTTGCGTCGGCCATGGTGCCGGCCTTCGTCGCGTCGCCGACGACAATGACCTTGTCAAACGCTGCGGCCAGCTTGTCCTCAAAGGCCTTGTCCGGCCGGTTACCGAGCGCCATGATGACGATGTCGGCATCGACGCTGACGGTCTCGCCGCCGGGGAGCTGCTTAAGCGCAACGGTCCCCTCGCCAACGCCGGCGAGCGCGTGCTGCGTCAGGATCTCGACGCCGTTTTCCTGCAGCAGCGACAAGAGCTTGTACTTTGCCGTGCGGTAGATGGACGTGCCGACTTCCTTCTGCATCTCGACGACCGTGACCTGGTTGTCGGCGCACAGATAGTGCGCGACCTCGAGACCGACATGGCCGCCGCCGATGACGGCGATCTTCTTGCCGGCAAACTGCACCTTGCCGAGCAGAACGTCCTCAATATAATAGACATTGTCGCGGTCGGCGCCGGGGACTCCGGGGATGATCTGATTGCCGCCGCAGGCGACCACAACGCAGTACGGCTCGAGCGTCTGAATGCGCGCGACCGTGCCCGGCGTGTTGAGGTGCACCTCGATGCCGTATTCCTGCATCTCGGCGATCTGCGTGTCCACAAATTCCTGCGCCATGTGCTTGCACGGCGCCTTGGAGGCAAGAATGGCGCTGCCGCCGAGCGTGCCGCTCGCTTCAAAGATCACGGGCTCGAAGCCGCGCTTTTTCATCAGCAGGGCCGCCTGCATACCGGCCGGGCCGCCGCCGACGATGGCGACCTTGCGGCCGTTGCCGTTTTTGACGAGCTTGTCATCGGCAAACGTGACCTCGTGGCCGGCGACGGGGTTGAGCGCGCAGTGCAGCGTGCGGCCCGCGACGACGGACTTGTTGCAGTTCATGCAGCCGAGGCACTTGCGGATGAGATCCTCGCGCCCGGCCATGGTCTTCTGCACAAGATAGGGGTCGGCAATGTGCATGCGGGACATGCCGACAAAGTCGCTCACCCCCTCCTGCAGGAGCTGCTCGGCAAACTGCGGATGCTTGACGGTGTTGACCGCGATGACCGGGACGCTGACCTGGCTCTTGATGGCCTTGACAAAGCCGCTTCTCCAGCCCTCGGGGCTGTAGCAGGGCTCGATCATGGTCGCCGCGCTCGCGTACACGCCGCAGCTGACGTTGAAGTAATCGACATACGGCTCCAGGTACTTGGCGATCTCGACGCAGGCATCCTGGTCGTTGCCGCCCTCGACGAAGTCGTTGCCGTTGATGCGCGCGCCGACAACGAAGCCGGGCTCGACGACCTCGCGGATGCCCTTCAGGATGCGCACGATAAAGCGGCAGCGGTTTTCCATGGAGCCGCCGTATTCGTCGGTGCGTTTGTTCGTGTAGGGGCTCATAAACTGCTGCAGCAGGTAGCCGTGCGCGCCGTGGATCTCCACGCCGTCGGCGCCGGCGGCCTGCGCATTGAGCGCGGCCTGAACGAAGAGGCCGACCAGCCGGTCAATGTCCTCAATGGTCATCTCGCGCGGCAGGATCGTGTCGCGGCCGATCACGCTGTTGAGCTCCACGCTCGGCGCCATGGCCTGACGGCCGCCGTTAATCGCCGGGGGCGCTTCGCGCCCGCCGTGATGCAGCTGGACAAAGATCTTGGCACCGTGGCGGTGCACGGCGTCGCAGATGCGCTCAAAGCTCGAGATCTGGCGTGCATCCCAGATGCCGAGCTGAATGCGGTTGCAGTGACCGCTGTCCGGATCAACCGACGTGAACTCCGGGATGATGAGGCCGCAGCCGCCCTTAGCGCGCTCCTCATAGAACCGGACCTGCTCCGGCGTGGAGCAGCCGTTCCAATCGCCGAGCATCGTGCCCATGGCCGTCATGACGACGCGGTTGCGCAGCTCGAGCCGGCCGATGGTTCCCTTTTCAAATAGTTTTTCGTAATGCATAAGCAGTAAACCTCAACTTTCAACTTTCTGCGTTTCTGCCATCCGGTGCTCACCCGGACGGCGAAAAGGTAGAAAAACGCATTCGACTCATATCAACTTTGCTGCCCTCATTCTATCGGGTACCGGCGGCCGTGCCTATGTCATGTGTGAAAAAAACAGCAAGCAAAACCATGCACGATGCACAATGTGCACGCACGCCGGTCCGGCGGTTTCGGCGGCGGACAACCCCCGCTGTCGAAATGAACAAAAACACCGCAAATTTTGTTCACAATGCACTTGCGAGCGCCAGGCATTCCATGTATAATGTTCTTGTTAATTTATTGACGCTTGTTGTAAAAAAGGAGGCGCCCTATGCTGTTTTCAGAGCTGGCCAAACGCGTGGCGGAAAAATATCCGGAGGTCAAAACGGCCTACCCCATGGACTGCGAACTAAGCAACGTGGAGCTGTATGACCCGAGCGGGGCGGTCCCGCCGGTCGATTCGCTGAGCATCTATACCGCTCGGCAGATCAGCCAGGACATGACACTGCCGCTCTGCTTTGTGTGCGCGGGCACGCCCGACCAGGCGGCGCACGACAAGATCGCTTACAGCGACAGCAATTATATCATCATCCCGCAGGTCTCGGTCGTGGACGTGGTGTATTACATCATGTCGCTCTTCGGCGACTCCTTCAAGCAGCAGAAGCTGTATTCCAACCTGATCTATATGCTGCTCAACGGCGCGGATCTGACGTCGGTGTTCTGCGAATTTTCCAAAGGCACCGGCTCACAGCTGCTGGCCATCGACATTTCCGGCAAGGTGCTGGCCTATTCCAAGCCGTTCAGGGTCAACCACCCGCACTGGATCCACAGCATTGAGGTCGGCTATCTGGATAACTACCTGATCGAGTACATCCTCTCGTACCGGGTCAAGCATAAGATGGACATGTCGCCCAACACGTTCGTGCTGTTCTGCAACCGGCTGCAGATGTACATCAAGGTCATCCGCGTCATTGCCGACAATGAGATCATCGGCTACGTGTTCATGGGCAATTACACCGGGGAGTTCCCGTGGTTCAGCGACAAGCTGATGCACCTGCTGGCCAAAAACCTGCACTCCACCCTGCTCGGCAGCCGCAGCTACAGCACCTATCGCTTCAACATGCACCAGAGCGTGCTCAGCGACATCATCGATGGCGCCAGCGAGGAGGAGACGATCCAGCGCATCAACGCCGCCAAGCTGACCTTCCCGCCGAATATGCGCGCGGTCGTGCTCAAGCCGAGCTATTTCAGGGGCAACGAATATCTTTACGATGTGCTGATGCCGCGCGTCGCGGAGATCCTGCCGGCCTCGCCGCGCGTGTATAAGAAAAACGCGATCGTCACATTCGTCGGCGTGGACAATGCGGGCGCGCTCCCGGAGGAGACGCGCACGGCCATTGAGACCCTCGCGGCCGACGGGCAGGTCCTCATCGGCGTGAGCAATCTGTTCCACAAACCGTCGAAGCTCTACGTTTACTATCAGCAGGCGCTGCAGGCCATGTCCTTTTCGCGGCGGCTGTCGAACACCGGCGGCGTGTTCTTCTTCTCGGACTATGCGTTTTACATCATGCTCGACCGTATGGAGGACAAACCGCTGCTTGAGCAGTGCCGCCATCCGGTGCTCGCCAGCCTGGAAGCCTACGACGCGGGCAAGAACACCGAGCTGTACGAAACGCTGAAGATCTACACCAAAACCGGCTTCAGCAAAAACCACACGGCCGAGCTCATGTTCATGCACCGCAACACGGTCAATTACCGCATCCAGCAGATCGAAAATCTGTTCTCCGTGGATTTTTCGGACCCGTCGCTGCTGTTCAAGCTGCAGTATTCCTTTTACATCGACGCGTTTTTGAAAAACCGCTATTCCGATCTCGCGCCGCTGCCCGAAAAACCGGCAGGCGAATGACTCCGACGACGCGGGCGCGGCAGTTTTGCCGCGCCCGCGCCCGTTTTCTTCTGCCGGAATACAGAAAAGAGCACCTCCCGGGCGGGAGGTGCTCCTGTTCTTTATGCGGATGCGGCTCTGCTCAGTCGTCGTAGCCCTCGAGCGCCTTGAACTCGGCGTCGAGCTCTTCGTCCTTGCGCAGGTCGGCCTCAATGCGCGCGAAGCGGTCGCGCAGCATCTGGTGGGTATGCACGTGCGGGTGCACGTAGAGCTGCTCGTCCTCCATGGCACGGAACAGACGCGGGCCGACAAAGCGGGCGTTGTAGCCCTGGTTCTTGATGCGGCCTTCAAAATTGGTCCTGTAAGCCTGGTAATCATCCGTCGCATAGAAGGGATCATACGGCTTCTGGAACTTCTCGGGGCGGCGCTTCTCGCTGTCCCAGATCGTGGTGTTGACGTATTCCGGGCAGAACGCGGTCACACCGATGTACGGCGCGTAGTTGACGGCGTAGTCCTTCACACTCTCGGCAAGGCTCAGCGCCGCGTGCTTGGACGCGGTGTAAGCCGACTGGATGCGCATACCGGGCTGCAGACCGCCGATGGAGATGGTGAACAGGAAGTAGGCGTCGGTACCCTGCTTTTTCATGATGGGCAGCACTTCCGTGACGTAGTAGGCCATGCCGAGGAAGTTGACACTGGTGATCCAATCCCAGTCCTGGGCCGGAATGTTGCCCAGCGTGCCGGCGCCGGCAACACCGGCGTTGCTGAAGAACACATCAATGCGGTCGAACTCCGCCATGATGCGCTTGACGCTCAGGCGGACCTGCTCGTACTCGGACACGTCCACGGTGATCGCGACGACTTTGGGCGCGCCCAGCGCTTCGCATTTCTTCTTGACCTCCTGCAGCCGGTCGCCTTCGATGTCGATCAGCGCAAGGTTCATGCCGCGGCGTGCGGCCTCCAGTGCGAAGGCTTCGCCGATGCCGTTGGCAGCACCGGTGATGCCGGCTACTTTTCCAGCAAATTCTTTCATTGTAGTTACCTCCGTTTGTTTAGGATGATCTTTTGAAAAATTGTCTTTCTTACTGTGGCATCATCATAACATATGCGGATCGTTATTTCTTTAGCAAATATAACAAGAACTGCCGCCGTGACTGTGCATGCAAGACAATTTCGCCCCAGGGGACAGTTTTGCGCATAGGGTTTCTTTTGACAGCCATTTTATCGAGCACATCTTATTGTATTCTCTTTAGAACAGGCAGAATAAGTGCAAAGTTCTGTCAACATGCGCAAATTGAAATGTAGACACACAAAATCATGCCAGCGGATGTGGTCATTGTGCCCTATACAAGCCGCATAAAAATCACGCATCACAGACGCATCGAGGCCGACCTTGAGCGCGAGGAAGCGCTGCACGAGAAGTACGCAGCCCTGCAGAAATGTTGATCTAAGTCCTTTCTTTCCATAAGACCCAAAAGCCCCGCCGGTTTTCCGGCGGGGCTTTCACGATTTCTGTCCGGGAACGTCCCCACCACGCGGGTGCGGGCTGCCGTTGATCATCAGAATTTTCATAAAGATACCTCGGCTCAAATCTTATCACAGACAGCAAAAAGCCGCAACCGAATGGTTGCGGCCTTTTGTGTTGGCATTGACCTATCTTCCCGGTCCGTCTCCAGACAAGTATTGTCGGCACTGGTGAGCTTAACTTCCGTGTTCGGAATGGGAACGGGTGGACCCTCACCGTTAAAAACACCAACTATTTACCCTCGTGGCACACCACAAGGGTGGTACACCATCAGGGACTCGAACCCTGGACACCCTGATTAAGAGTCAGGTGCTCTACCAGCTGAGCTAATGGTGCATATCGCTCTGCTTTTGGATTGCACCTTCAAAACCGAACAATGTATCAAGGAATCAGGAAGGCTTATTGCCTGCATAAATTGTAGGTCAAGCCCTCGGGCTATTAGTACCGGTCAGCTGCATACATTACTGCACTTCCACCTCCGGCCTATCAACCAGATCGTCTTTCTGGGCCCTTACTCCATAAAGGATGAGAGATCTCATCTTAGGGGGAGTTTCACGCTTAGATGCTTTCAGCGTTTATCTCGTCCGTACATAGCTACCCAGCTATGCCCTTGGCAGGACAACTGGTGCACCAGAGGTACGTCCATCCCGGTCCTCTCGTACTAAGGACAGCT
>OLPA01000565.1_pt1 | contig 34657 bp, 30 predicted proteins | sample 1672811 | NCBI WGS metagenome assembly OLPA01 (sample SAMEA3136726, study PRJEB25190) | human gut metagenome | biome: human gut; feature: human-associated habitat; material: faeces | place: Austria | collected 2013
GGAAGCATCAGCAACGTCAAAATCACGACCACGACTCCCGCATTGAGCGCCAACCACCACCCCACGCCGAACGCAACGGGCACCTCCGACAGCATATAACCCTCGGGATCGAGCGGGATCAGGTGGAAATAATATTGCAACAGACAGATTCCCAAACCGATCGCATTGCCCCACACGACCCCTCGCAAGATGAGCATCAAGGCCCGGTAGAGAAAAATCCGGCGCAGCGACGCATTGTTCATTCCCATCGTCTTCAACAGACCGATCATACGTGTACGCTCCAGCACGAGCGTCAGCAACGCGGTCGCCATGTTGAACACGGCCACGACGACCATGATGACCAGGATCACCGCAGCATTGACATCGTGCGTCTTGAGCCAGTCGAACACGGTCGGGAACCGCTCCTGCGCACTGCGGGCCGTCAGGTCCCAGAAAGCCTCCCGATCCGAATCCAGCAACATATCGTTCAGCCGGCGGGAGAAATCTTCCGCCTGCGAGAAATCCGCGAGCGTCACTTCGTAGCCCGACACCTCGTCGGACGACCAGTCGGCCAACCGCTGCACGTTTCTCAAATCGGTCATCGCCACGCTCCGGTCGAATTCGTCCATCCCAGTCGCATAGATACCCGACACCTTGAACCGGTCGCGGCGCGGACTCTTCTCCGACTCGACGAAAAGCATCTCGACCTTATCACCGGGCGCAAGCCCCATCTCCTGGGCAACGCTCCGGGAGATCAAAATCTCCTTAGTGCGAATCGAATCCCCGACACGGGGCAACTCGCCCTCGAGCAGATGGTCCCGAAAAAACGACCATTCGTAACCGCCGTCCACCCCCTTGAGCATCACGCCGAGAATCGCATCGGGCATCTTGACCACGCCCCCCTTCACGGCATAGGGAGTGAGCCGTACGACCTCGCCTGCCGAGCGGATCGTTCTCTCGAGTTGTTCGCTGCGCAATACCGGCACCGACTCGATCGACCCGGCGCTTCGCAGATCGGCGACCTCGACCTGGGCCGAGAAGCCGGTGACACGATCCGTGATTTCCCGCTTGAAACCCATGATAACGGCCAAAGCCAGAATCATCACCGTCACGCTCAACGCCACCGCGACCACGGCGATACGAACCATCACACCCGGACGGTTGCCGGATCCGTTATGCGCGATTCTGCGCGCTATGAACAGTTCGAGATTCACCCTCTTCCGATTTTGCACGTATTTTTCATGCAAAGTAACATAAATTTTTCTTACTTTTGTTCGATAAACCGACCATTATGAAAAAACAAGCTTTAATTACAGGGGCCACTTCGGGCATCGGACACGCTACGGCGCTACGGCTCGCAGCCCTCGGATACGACATCATCGCCACGGGGCGCCGCGCCGAACGGCTGGCAGCGCTCAAATCCGCCATCGAAGCGCAGGGCGGCAGTTGCCGCACGCTCTGCTTCGACGTACGCAGACGCGCCGACTGCAGAAAGTTATAGATCGTCACCGGCAGGAACACATTGAGCTGGAAGTTGCCCTGCGACGCCGCGATGCCGATGGCCGTGTCGTTGCCCATGACCTGCACGGCCACCATCGTGACGGCCTCGCACTGCGTGGGATTGACCTTGCCGGGCATGATGGAAGAGCCGGGCTCGTTGGCCGGGATGATAAGCTCGCCGATGCCGCAGCGCGGGCCGGAAGCGAGCCAGCGCACATCGTTTGCGATCTTCATGAGGTCGGCCGCCAGCGCCTTGAGCGCGCCGTGCGCGAACACCATCTGGTCCTTGCTTGTGAGCGCGTGGAACTTGTTCGGTGCCGACAGGAAGGCGTATCCCAGCAGCTCGGAGATCTCCTCCGCCGCCAGGTCGCCGAACGCCGCCGGGGCGTTGAGCCCGGTGCCGACGGCCGTGCCGCCGAGGGCCAGCTCGCTCAGCGCGCGGCAGGCCTGCACGATCATATCGCGGTCGTGGCCGAGCATGGCGCTCCAGCCGCTGATCTCCTGCCCGAGCGTGAGCGGCACGGCGTCCTGCAGATGCGTGCGGCCGATCTTGACCACATCGCGGTACTCCGCGCTCAGGCGGTCAAGTGTTGCCGTCAGGCGGCCGATGGCCGGCAGGACCTGCTCCTCGAGCGCGACGCGCGCGGCCACGTGCATGGCCGTCGGGAACGTGTCGTTCGAGCTCTGCGAGCAGTTGACGTGATCGTTCGGGTGCACGAGGTTTTCGCCCAGCAGCTCATTGGCGCGGTGGGCAATGACCTCGTTGACATTCATATTCGTCTGCGTGCCGCTGCCGGTCTGCCAGACGGCAAGCGGGAAGTTGCCGTCGAGCGAGCCATCAAGGATCTCGTGGCAGGCGGTCTCGATGGCGCCGGCGCGGCGGGCATCAAGCACGCCGAGCTGCGCATTGGCGCGCGCCGCCGCGAGCTTCACGACCGCGAACGCGCGGATGACCTCCGGCGGGATCTTCTCGGTGCCGATGCGGAAATTTTCAAAGCTGCGCTGCGTCTGCGCGCCCCAGTAACGGTCAGCGGGCACACGCACCTCGCCCATCGTATCATGCTCCAGACGGTATTCCATCCTGTAACCTCTTTTCGCAAAAATCTCAGATGCCGCTATTATACGCCCATCTGCCCGCGCACCGCAACCCCGGAAACGCGCAAAAACAGCGCCGTCCGATTGGATGGCGCTGTTTTTTATCAGCCCGCGCGGCGCAGCACCCAGAGGCTCTGGATCTGCCCGGCAAGGGTGTCATAGTCCCAGCTCTTGCCTGAATTTGTGGTACTGTTTGGATCGTTGAGCGTGATCCTGTCGCCGTCGTGCCCGGTCAGGACGAGAAAGTGCCCGTCAGACGTGAAGTCGCCGGGGCCGACGACCACGATGATCGGATTGCCGACGTCGAGATTGCGGTAGATGCGGTCCTTGTCCAGCGGAATCTGCGTCACGTCGAGGCCGAGCATCTGCCCGCCCTCGGAGATGAGCGCCCACTTGCTGCCGCTGCCGGGCACGTTGAACTGGTGCTGCTCGGCAAACCGGCACATCCAAAGCGGGTCTTTCGTCGTGTCACCGGTGAGGTAGATCGTGACCATGGACAGGCACGTCGGTCCGCAGCCGGCAAGACCGATGATGCTCTCGTTATATTCCCGGTAGCCCCAGCGCTCGTCCCACTGCAGCAGCAGCGGCACGGTCTCCGAACCCGCAAGACCACTGAGGTCGATCGTCGGGGTGAGGTCTTTCTTCTTCGGGTAGTCGCGCACGAAATCGCGTGCGTCCGGGTTGCGGGCGTAGAGCTGCACGAGTGCCTCCGGATAAGCGTCAAGCGAGACGTCGTTTTTCTCGGCATAGGTATCCAGCTCGCGCTGCGCGCGCTCGGCCGTGGTCCTGCCGCTCGTGAGCAGGCCGCGCGCGAACACGCCGAACACGATCAGCGCCAGCAGCACCACGATGACGAGCAGACGCCGGCGGCCACGTTTTCTTGTCTTTCGGGACATGGCGGGTCTCCTTTCCCGTAGGGGATGCTCCTGATTATACACGGTTTGCGGGCCGGAAATCCTGAAAAATTTCTGAATTCTTGCAAAAAAGCAAAACAGCCGGACGCGTTCAGCGTCCGGCCGGGGTGATGGCAAGGGTTCAGTTGGCCTCCGTCTGGCGGAACACATCGGTAAATGCCTGATATGCACCGTTGTTGCTCATGGGCGTGAGGTACATGAGCCCGTTTTCAAGCGTGCAACGGAACATCTGCACCGTGCCGTTGTCGAGCGCCAGCGTCAGATTGTCGCCGTTGAGCGCGAACTCAAAGGCCTGCGCCGCACCGTCGGCGCTCGTATAGCTGCCCGTGCCGTCAACGCGGAACATCAGCTCGCGGATCGTGCCGGGTTCCTTGATCTCGGTGGCCGTTTTCTCGCCGGTATCCGTATCGGGCAGAATCTGGCCGAGGCTGCTGTCGTCCGCCTTCTTATCGGCATCCGTGCGCTCAAACGCCCACGTGCCGGCCAGGATCTTGTTGACCTCGCTGTCACCGGTCTGGATACCGGACCGGATGTCCGTCGTGGCCGTCGGCGTTGCCTCCGGGGCGGGCGTGGCCTGTGCCTCGACGCCGCGGCCGGTGCAGCCGGCGATCAGCAGCGTGCAGAACAGAAAAATCGCAGTGGTGAGAAGCTGAAAACGTTTCATCAGAACAGTCTCCTTTCCGGGGTGCACACGGAGCCGGCCTTGACCGGCACCGCAGCAGTATCGGGCTGCCGCTCGACGACCACAAACATGGCCACCATGAGCAGCGCGTTCGGCATCGGGCAGAACATGCCCGGGTTCGTCATGGAAATGAGCAGCATGGCAAAGTAGGATAGCGCGAAGGCCATCGTCGTGCGGCTGCGCTTGCGCCAGAGCAGGCGCACGCGGTCATAAAACAGCCAGCCGTAGCCGACCACGCCGACAAGGCCCATACTGCCGAGGATCTGCGCAATGAGGTTATGGTACCAGACGATGCTGCCCTCTACGCCGAGGAAGATCGGCGCATTGTGCATCGAACCGAGACCGCAGCCAAAGAGCGGATTCTTCACGAAATCCAGCAGACCCTGAATGAAAAACGTGTACCGGCTGTCATCCGGGGAGATGAGCGCGCCGTCGACCATGCGCGAGGCGAACAGCCGCGGCACGAGCGCGATCAGCAGCGCGACCGCCGGAATCAGGCTGATGAGCCCGACGCGGCGATAGAACGCGCGGCGCTCGGGATTGCAGTAATACACATAGGCCAGGCACAGCAGCAGCATCGCCGTGCCGAAGATCAGGCCGCTGCGCGAGCCGGTCATGAGCAGCATGAAGTACAAAAACGCGGCCGACAGGAAGTGCCGCCGGTCATGCGCGGCAAAGTACGCCGCGGCAGGCAGCGCGATGAGCAGCATCGTGGCGCTGAAGTTGCGATACTTGAAATAGATCGTGGCAAAGTTCTGCAGGAACTCCTGAAGGTTGCGCACATAAAACAGCGCCACCACAAAGCCCGTGAACAGACCACCGGCGTAGAGGATCTGCAGCATGCGCTCGGCAACGTCATAGTCGCGTGTGCGGTCCGCCTCGCTGCGGCACAGCACATAGACCAGCAGCATCACCACACCGAGACCGAGGGAATAGTACAGTGCCGTGGGCGAGAAGTACTCCTCGCGGGAAATAAAACCGAGGCCGCCGAGCAGTGTCGCGACCGACACGGCCACCATGCCGTGCAGGCAGCCGCCGTTGTGCGGTGCACGGGCGTAGGCCCCGATGTGCACGAGCAGCGCCGCCGCGGCCAGCAGGCCGATCCACCAGAAGCGCAGCAGGCTGTAGAGCTCGTCATAAAACTCCGTGCCCACCATGGCCAGCAGCACGACCGGGAACAGGATGCTCAGCAGATCGTCGCAAAACAGCAGCAGGAAGATCAGCGTGGACATGACGAGAACGCCGCCCACGACCGGCAGTCCGACCGCCATGAACACCGCGAGCATCAGAAAGCAAACCGGGAAGTACAGCTTGCTGTGCCAGAAGCGGTCCGCCACGCTCTGACAGGCGGAAACGAGTGCCGACGCGCCGCCGACACGCTCATCGAGAAACGCGCACACACGGTCGAACATCCGCGCGAAGCCATGGCCGCGCCCCGTCTGCTCCGTATTCGATTGGACAAGTTTATCAAAAGCATTCATAAGCATCAAAAATCGTCCGGAAAGCTCCGCCGGGTCCGCCCGGCGCGGGAAGAAAATGATCGTGTAACCGGCTGATACCAGCCTAAATCTTCCCATCTTTCAATCGCGGATGCATTATAGCGCGCCGTCTCCAGGAAGTCAATACTTAAAATAGATTTAACATTTCTGAAATTTTTTCGCGTGCATTTTTGATGTATATTACTATATATTCTCTGCGCATTTTGTCGTATTTGCACAGCAAAGCCGCAGCTTTCCAAAAACTGCGGCTTCTAACATATCGAATATTTTAAAAATACAGGTCATTACAGACCATTAAAATGTTACAGAAAAATGACAAGACTGGCTCATGTCTGCGGAAAATGTCCGGTTTTGCGCAGTGCGCGCACGAGATACATGGCAGCCGCGCCGGTGAACGCCCCGGTGATGACGCTCGCCGCAACGAGCGCGGGCGCATACACCAGAATGGACGGCGTGCCCGTGACCCAGACGGCGACCAGCAGCTGCCCGGCATTGTGCCCGAAGGCTGCCAGCACGCTCACGACCCAGAGCAGCCGCTCCGGAAAGCGGCGGATGGTCAGGCACATGATAAGATAGGCAAACACGCCACCCGCGATGCTGAAGAGCATCGCCGACACGCCGCCGGTAAACACGCTGCCGAGCACGATACGCACGAGCAGGATCTCCCCCGCCTGCCGCCGGCCGAGCAGGGCCATGGCGATGAGCGTGACGATATTGGCAAGGCCGAGCTTCACGCCCGGGATCGGCACAATGGGCGGGATCTGCGCCTCGGCAACGAAGATCGTCAGCGCGATGGCGGTGAACATGGCCAGGACGGCCAGACGCTTTGTCCCCTTCATGGCGTCCCCTCGATCTGCACCGTCAGGTGGTGCGGCACGCAGACGATCGGGATGGCGGACGTGGTGATCTTCCCCTGCTGGACGCACAGGAGATCCGGGCAGTCGGCATACGTGACAGACACGCCGTCAGGCTCGACGTGCACGGTGTTCATGCCCCAGTCGGTCTGCACCTCTATATCATATGGTATGGTCACGGCGCGCAGGTCGATGCGCTGATACACTTCGCCGTCGACCCGGATGACGGCCGTCTGCCCCGTCTGGCCATGGCCGCGCAGCAGCAAAAAGACGCCGCCGCCCAAAATCGCGAGTACGGCGAACAAAAGGACCCAAAATTTCGTCTGTTTCATCATACGTTCATTTTAGGATGCCCGGCAGTGGTTGTCAATGGATTTTTGCCGTGGTATAATGGCTTGATTTTTATCGCTTTATTATAAATGTACCGCTCCCCGCGCGGGAGCCTTGGAAAGGAGGCGGACGCCGTGTCTGCCGTAACTGCCTATGCCGCGCAGGCCGCGCACTTCATTCTGCCGGTCATCGCGCTCATCGTGCTCATCCGCTGCATCGCATCCATGTTCTACGGCCGTGCCGAGCCGGAGACGTGGGGTCATCTCGTCACGCCGGACGGCAAGGTCTATCCCCTGCTGCACTGGGAGTGCCTGATCGGCCGCGCCCGCAGCGCGGACATCACGCTGCCCTATGCCGACGTGGCCAACGTCCACGCCGTGCTCATGCGCAACGATGCCGGCGAATGGACCGTCAGCGATCTGAGCCGCAGCGGCGGCGTGTACCTCAACGGCGAACAGATCACGGAGCCGACGCAGGTGTTCAGCGGCGACATTCTCCGCTGCTCGACGCATATGCTCAAATTCGCCGACATGAGCGAGGAGCGCCGCGCCGTGCAGGAGCAGCGCCGCACGATCGCCGGGCGGAAGGTCTCCGCCGGCGGCACGCTGTTTTTCCTGACGGTGTTTCAGCTGCTGCTGGCGCTGGAGTTCGTGTCCTCGGCCGACAGTGCGCATCTGCTGGGCATTCTGATGTCGTTTGCCGCGCTCACGCTCACGCAGTGGTTCTGCTACGTGCTCATGCGCACGATGGACCGCTCGGGCTTCGAGGTCGAGACGATCGCGTTTTTCCTCTGCACGCTCGGGCTCGAGATCTGCGCGACGAGCACGCCGGACGATCTGACCAAGGAGATTATCCTCATCATCGTGGGCATCGCGCTGTTTTTCCTGCTCGGCTGGTGGCTGCGCGACCTGAGCCATGTCAAGGCGCTGCGCTGGCCGGCGGCCATCATCTCGCTGGCGCTGCTGGCGCTGAACCTGTTTGCCGCGCGCGAGGTGTTCGGCGCGAAAAACTGGCTGACGATCGCGGGCTTCTCCCTGCAGCCGTCAGAGCTCATCAAGGTCGCGTTCATCTACGTCGGCGCGACGTCGCTCAACCGGATGTTCCGCAGCAAAAGCATTCTGCTCTTCATCGCTTTTTCCGCCATCTGCGTGGGCGGGCTCGCCCTGATGGGCGACTTCGGCTCCGCGCTCATCTTCTTTGCGACCTTCCTCGTCATCGCCTTCATGCGCTCGGGCAGCATCGCGACCGTGCTGCTGGCCGTGACGTCCGCCGCCATGGCGGGCACGCTGGTGCTGAGCATCAAGCCGCACGTGGCGCAGCGCTTCGCTACCTGGGGCCACGTGTGGGAGGACGTCTCCGGCGCGGGCTTCCAGCAGACGCGCGCGCTGAGCGCGGCCGCCTCCGGCGGCCTGTTCGGACAGGGCGCGGGCTGCGGCTGGCTGAAAAACATTTTTGCCGCCAACACCGACATGGTGTTCGGCATGCTGTGTGAGGAGCTCGGCCTGATCGTGGCGCTGTGCGCGATGCTGGCCATCATCGCCCTCGCAATCTTCACCGTCAAAAACGCGGCTCAGGGCCGCTCGTCGTACTACGTCATCGCCGGCTGCGCCACTGTGACGCTCATGCTCGTGCAGATGTCGCTCAACGTGTTCGGCGTGCTCGACATCCTGCCGTTCACGGGCGTGACGTTCCCGTTCGTGTCCAAGGGCGGGTCGAGCATGCTCTCGTGCTGGATGCTGCTGGCCTACATCAAGGCGGCCGACACCCGGCGCGGCGCGAGCTTCGTGGTACGGCTGCCATCGCGTAAAAACAAGGAGGCGCAGGCATGAACAAAGTCAAACGCCGCGCCATGAGCGCGCTGCTCGTCGCCGTGCTGGTGCTCGGCGGCATCGGCGTGTACATCGTGCGCTACATCGAACACGGTGCCGAGTGGGCGACCTTTGCCGCCAACAGCAGTGTCTACACCAGCGGTGTGCTCAGCACCGGCACGCTCACCGACCGCAGCGGCGTCGTGCTCGCGACGGCAAACGGCGGCTCGCGCAGCTACGCCGACGACGCTGCCGTGCGCACGGCCTGCTATCAGGCCGTCGGCGACTACACCGGCAACGTCGGCACCGGCGCGCTCAAGGCATTTTCCAAGCAGCTCTCGGGCTACAACCCCATCACCGGCACCTATGCGACCGACGGACACACCGTCGCGCTCACGCTCGATTCGAGCCTGTGCGTCACGGCCTATGAAGCGCTTGCCGGACGCAAGGGCGCCGTGCTCGTGAGCAATTACAAGACGGGCGAGGTGCTGTGCATGGCCTCCGGCCCGAGCATCGACCCGGCCGTTGACGGCGACGTGCCGGACGGCGCGTACATCAACCGCTGCATCAACGGCTCGTTCACGCCGGGCTCCATCTTCAAGCTCATCACCTCCGCCGCCGCGATCGAGAACATCAAGGACATCGACAGCCGCCGCTTCTCCTGCGCGGGCAGTCTGGACGTCAACGGCGTGAGCGTCAAGTGCACGGGCGTGCACGGCAGCCAGACGTTTGAGGACGCACTGGCCAACTCCTGCAACTGCGCATTCGCGCAGATCTCGCTCGAGCTCGGAGCCGACACCATCGAGAGCTACGCCAAGAAGCTCGGCTTCCTCGATTCCCAGTCGCTGAGCGGCATCCCGACGCTCGCCGGCAGCTTCACGAAGGGCGCGTCCGGCAGCGCGAACCTCGCCTGGTCGGGCATCGGCCAGTACGAGGACCTCATCTGCCCGTACTCCATGCTGCGCTACGTCTCGGCCATCGCCAACGGCGGCAGCGTCGTGGAGCCGTCGCTGCTGCTCGATACGCCCAGCGGCTCGACCACGAACCTGCTGAGCGGCACGACCGCCAACAAGCTGCGCGACATGATGAACTACAACGTCTCGGCCCACTACGGCACGAACCGCTTCCCGGGCCTGAATCTCTGCGCCAAGACCGGCACCGCCGAGGTGGGCGACGGCACGTCGCACGCCTGGTTCACGGGCTTCCTGCTCGACGATGCGCACCCGTACGCCTTCGTCGTGCTGGTGGAAAACGCCGGCGGCGGTCTGACGAATGCGGGCGCCGTGGCCAACACCGTGCTGCAGGCGGCCGTGAACAAGTAATTTAGGAGTCACACATGATCGATCTATCCGTCCGCGGGCTCGTTAAGGGCTTTGAGCAGGGCAACGATATATTAAAAGGTATCACATTCGACGTCAACGCCGGTGAGCGCGTGGGCATCCTCGGGCGCAACGGCTGCGGCAAGACGACGTTTTTCCGCATCCTCTCGGGCGAACTGCAGCCGGATGCCGGCACCGTGTCCATCGCCTCCGGGCGGCGGCTGGGGCTGATCTCGCAGATCCCGGTCTACCCCGACGGCTGGACGACGGAGGACGTGCTGCGCGAGGCGCACCGGCAGCTCTACGACATGGAAGCGCGCATGAACGAGCTCACCGCGCGCATGGCGACGGACGACTCCCCCGCCCTGCTCGCGGAGTACGACCGGCTGTCGGAAAACTTCCGCCGCCTCGGCGGGTACGACATGGAGCACGAGCGCAACCGCGTGGCCAACGGTCTGGACATCCCGGCCGCGATGCGCGCGCAGCCGTTTGACAGTCTCTCCGGCGGGGAGAAAACGCGCGTGAACCTCGCGCGGCTCATCCTCGAGGACACGGACATTCTCCTGCTCGACGAACCGACCAACCACCTCGACCTGCGCGCGACCGAGTGGCTGGAGGCATATCTGCTGCATTTTCGCGGCACGGTGCTCGTCATCAGCCACGACCGGTATTTCCTCGACCGCGTCGTGCAGCGCTCGATCGACTTCACGTCCGGGCAGGCGGAGTTTTACAGCGGAAACTACAGCTTTTACGTCGTTGAGCGGCAGCGCCGCTTTGACGAGCAGCTCAAAAAATACGAAAAGGATCAGGCCAAGCTCCAGCAGCTCACGGAGGCGGCGGCAAAGCTGCACCTCTGGGCCTTCATGGGCAACGACAAGCTGCACAAGCGCGCGTTTTCCATCGAAAAGCGCATGGAAAAGCTCGAAACGACCGAGCGGCCGACCGAGGCGCGCAAGCTCAACGTGCACTTCACGGCGCAGGAATTTCGCGGCAACGACGTGCTGACCATGGCGGGTCTGAGCAAGCACTACGGCGAGCGGACGCTCTTTCACGACCTCGACCTGACCGTGACCGGCGGCGAGCGCATCGCCCTCATCGGCGACAACGGCGCCGGCAAGACGACATTTTTAAAGCTCGTCATGAACGAGGAGACGCCGGATACCGGCTGGGTGCAGCGCGGGCCCTCCGTGCGCACGGCGTACCTGCCGCAGATCGTCCGCTTTGCCGTGCCGGAGCGCTCCATGCTCGACACGATGCTCTACGAGTGCAAGTGCACGCCGCAGGAGGCACGCGACCAGCTCGGCGCCTACGGATTTTGCGGCGAGGACGTGCTCAAGCCCGTGTCGGCGCTCTCGGGCGGCGAGCTGTCCCGGCTGCGGCTATGCATGCTCATGCGCCGGGAGATCAACTTCCTCATCCTAGACGAGCCGACGAACCACCTCGACATTGCCAGCCGCGAGTGGATCGAGGACGCACTGAGCGACTATACGCAGGCGCTGCTGTTCGTGTCGCACGACCGGTACTTCATCGAGAAATTTGCCACCCGCATCTGGCTGCTCGAAAACGGCACGATCACGGACTACCGCGGGACCTATGAGCAATTCCGTGAATACCGCGCGCGCCAGACCGCCCTGCAGCAGACGGCCAAGGCCGTCGAGCGCAAAAAGGAGCCGAAGCCGAAGCCGAAACGCGCCCCGAACACCGCGCGCCAACGCGAGCGCACGGAGCGCGAGATTGAAAAGCTGGAGGGGCAGCTCGCGGCGCTCGACGCCGAGAGCGAGGCCAATGCAACGGACTATCAGAAGCTCATGGAACTCGATGCGCAGAAGCAGGCGCTCAATGCGCAGCTCGAGGCGCTCTACGAGGCGTGGGAGGCGCTGTGCGAATGAAACACAAAGCATCCTGGATCCTCGCCATCGTGCTCGTCATCGCGGGCTGCGTGCTGCGCTTTGCGATGCCGGGGCACGACTTTCTGGGCTACACGCTCTGGGGCATCGCCGTGCTGGTGCTTCTGTGGGCGCGGCTGCACCGCGTGGGGCGCACTGTGCTGAGCGTGCTCGTGTGCGCGGGGCTGATCGTGTTCGCGGTCTTTGAGATCCCCGTCGTGCGCGACGCGCGCACGGACACGGGCGCGCACCCGAACGCGATCATCGTGCTCGGAGCGGGCGTCAACGGCAGCACACCGTCGCTGTCAATGTGCAACCGGCTCGACGCTGCGCTGGACTATCTGGGCGCGAACCCGGACGCGCTGGCCGTCGTCTCCGGCGGTCAGGGCGAGGGTGAGGACATAACGGAGGCCGAGGCCATGGCCGACTATCTGACGGCGCACGGCATCGACAGCGCGCGCATCGTGCAGGAGGATCAGTCGCGCACCACACGCGAGAATCTGGAAAATTCGTTCGCCATCCTCCGCGCGCGGGGGTACGACCCGGCGGACGGTGTCGGCATCGTGACGAGCGAATACCACCTCTGCCGCGCCAAACGCATGGCGCGGGCGCTGGGGGCGGAGCCCGTCGGCATCGCCGCCGAGACCACTCTGCCGTCCATGCGCATCAATTACTTCATCCGGGAGGCCTTTGCCGCCGCGTACATGCAGCTGGCCGGCACCCTGTACTGAGAGGAGCCCTATGGAAAAAGTCAACGTATACGACTGGGACAAGACCATCTTCCCTGTAGACAGCACGGTGGCATTCGTGCGCTGGTGCCTGCGGCGGCACCCCGGCGTAATCTGGCCGCTGCTGGGCGCGCTTGTCCTGCTGCCGGGCTACCTGCTCGGCAAGGTGAGCAAGACCGCCTTCAAGGAGCGGATGTATGGCTTTCTGCGCCGCGTGCCCGATGTGGACGCGGAGCTGGAGGCGTTCTGGGCGAAAAATTTCGACCGCGTGAACCCGTGGTACCTCGCACAGCAGCGCCCGGACGACATCATCATCTCCGCATCGCCGGAGTTTCTCGTGCGCATCCCGGCGCAGAAGCTGGGCGTGCGGCTGCTGGCCTCGCGCGTGGATAAGCACACCGGAAAGACCGACGGGGAAAACTGCCACGGCGCGGAAAAGGTCCGCCGTCTGCACGAGACCTACCCCGACGTAGAGATCGCGGAGTTTTACTCCGACTCCCGCAGCGACAGCCCGCTCGCGGAGCTGGCCGAGCACGCCTACCTCGTGCACGGGCAGGAACGCACGCCCTGGTGAGGGCAGGCAGAAAGGAGAACACTTATGTATTCCGCATCCAACTACCGCAGCATGGCGCGCCGCGCGCTGAAAAACTACTGGTGGCTCGCCGTAGGCGTGACGCTGCTGGCAAGCCTCCTCGGCGGGACGAGCAGCGGCTTCACCCCATCATTCAGCCTCACGGTCAACGGGGACGACCTGACGCAGTATTATCCCGAGGCCCTGCGCCACGCGCTACGCGTATTTCTCCCCGTTTCCGGGATCATCTCGCTGGCGCAGTTCGTCATCGGCGGCAGCGTCTCCATCGGCCACAACCGCTTCTGCCTGAAGCTGGTCGACGGCGAGGAAGCCCGGTTTGAGGACCTGTTTTCCGGCTTTGACATCTTCGGCAACGCCTTCGTGCTCAACCTGCTCATCACACTCAAGGTGCTCGCATGGTCGCTGCTGTTTGTCATCCCCGGCATCGTCGCCGCCTACCGCTACTCCATGGCGACGTACATCATGGCCGAAAATCCGAACATGCAGGCCACGGAGGCCATCGAGCGCTCCAAGGCGCTCATGGACGGACGCAAGGGCGACCTGTTCTGCCTCGATCTGAGCTTCATCGGCTGGGCACTGCTGGCCGTGCTGACTGCCGGCATCGGCAATCTCTGGCTCGTGCCGTATATGACCGTGTCGCGCGCCGCGTTCTACCGCAGTCTACCGCGCAGCATGGGAGGCCAGACCCCCAACGGCTGGCAGCCGAACCCCGGCCCGCAGCCGGGCGGCGACTGGTACAGCCAGAACTGAACACAGGCACAAAAACAGCCCCGCAGCGGAACTACATTTCCGCCGCGGGGCTGTTTCTTATGCAAGGATTGACTATTTCCCTGTTTCCGGTTACACTCGAACCATAGATCTGTTTCGGACAACATCTTTGGGAAGGGAGAAAACACAATATGTGGAGAAAACTAAGCTGCCTGCTTCTGTGCATCGCCATGCTGGCAGGAGTCGCCGGGTGCGGCCAAGCCGCCTCCGACACCGGAAAATCCGAGGGAAAAACCGTGGACAAAGTGACAAGCACCGACAACGCAGCGGCCGCCGACACGGCGGCGCAGAACAAGGCATACGGCGCCGCGCTGTGGGACATTTACCTGTACGGCATTCTCCCGGACAACTCCAAGCTGGACTACGGAAACACGCAGCAGGCGGGAGAAAACACATTTGCCATCTATGACGTAGATCACGACGGCCGCGAGGAGCTGATCGTTCAGTGGAGCGCGCACGCTGCGATGGCCAGCCAGATGTGCCTCATTTACGGCTACGACAACGGAAAGCTCCATGAAGAGCTGTCCGAATTTGTTGACACGCGCTTTTACAGCAACGGCGCCGTGGAAGCAAGCTGGTCGCACAATCAGGGCCTGGGCGGCCGCATCTGGCCGTACAACGTCTACACCTATGACGCCAAGACCGACAGCTACCGTCACTTCGGCGCCGTGGACGGCTGGGACAAGAGTTATATGAGCACATATTACGGCGGCGGTGAACCCTTCCCCGACGATCTAGATCAGGACGGGGACGGTCTCATCTACTTCCTCTACTCCGGCGAAGAGATCCCCACCTTCGGCGACGAGGCCAAAGCGCAGAGAGCGGACGGGCGGGAATACGAAGCCTGGCGGCAGTCGTACCTCAACGGTGCAACGGAGATCACCCTGCCCACGAAGTACATCACGCCGGACAACATCACGCCCCTCGGCTGCCCGATGCCCTGAAGCGCGCCGGTATACCACGGACTTCCATAAGCGAACCCCCTCCGCAGGTCGTATTCCTGCGGAGGGGGTGTTTTTTTCGGCCGTCAGACAAAATAGCCCGCATCCTCCCGCACCGGGCAGAACGCGAAAAGCTGGCGCACCGCGCTCTCATACTCTGCAAGGTCCTGCGCCTTGCGGATACGGCGCAGCGGCCGCTCGGCGCCGGCAAAGCTGCAGCCGAGATAGCGCCACGCCTCCTTCATGCGAAACAGCAGCGCGCGCCGGTCGGGGATGCGCGCGCGCGTGGCGTCGTAAAGCCGGTCGTGAAACGCCTGAAACTGTGCCGTCGTCGGCACGGCGCCGGTGCGCAGCTGGCCGATGAGGCCGGGATTGGCAGCCAGCCCGCGGCCGAGCATGACGCGCTCCACGGTCGGAAACCGCGCCTGAAACGCGCGCACGGCCGGGGCGTCAAACAGGTCGCCGTTGTAGCACACGGGAGCGCGGCTGTGCGCGAGCGCGTAGGCGAACATGTCAAGATCCGGGTGCCCGTGGTACTGGTCGGCCTGCACGCGCGGGTGCACGATCAGCTCGCAGATCGGGTAGTCGTTATACAGCTCCAGCAGCGCGCGAAACGTCTCCGCTGTCGCCTTGCCGAGCCGCGTCTTGACCGACACCGGCAGCGGGCAGGCTGCAAACACGGTGTCGAAAAACCGCCGCAGCAGATCCGGCTCCGTGAGCAGGCCCGCGCCCTTTTTCTTCGCCGTGACGGTGTTCGACGGGCAGCCGAGGTTAAAATTCACCTCGTCGTAGCCCATGTCGGCGAGCCGCCCCGCCATCCAGAGAAAATCTTCCGCGCAGTGGCCCATGAGCTGCGGCACGACGTGGATGCCCGCGTTGTGCGCGGGCTCGATCTCGCGCAGCTCGCGCGGGGAAAACGTGCGGTTTGCCGTCGGCGAGAGAAAGGGCGTATAGTAGCTGTCCGCCGCGGGGAACGTCTGCCGCTGCGCCTGCCGGAACAGGTCGCCGGTCACGCCCTCCATCGGCGCGCAGAGATACTGCATGGTCATCACCTCATTATCCGGCCCATGATAGCGGAAAATCCACCCCGCGTCAAGCTTTACAAACCCGCCGCCGTCAGGTATGATAAAAGGTACACGCATCCGAAGGAGGGGTTTCATGGAATATCGAAGCGATCTGGAGATCGCCCAGAGCTGCACGATGCAGCCGATCTGTGACATTGCACGCACCGTCGGCATCGACGATGCTGATATAGAGCCGTATGGCCGTTATAAGGCGAAGGTGGCGCTGTCCGTGCTCGGGCAGCCGCCGCGCGGAAAGGGAAAGTTGGTTCTCGTCACGGCCATCACGCCCACGCCCGCCGGCGAGGGCAAGACGACCACGACCATCGGCCTGGCCGACGCGCTGCGCCGCATCGGGAAGGACGCGGCCGTCGCGCTGCGCGAGCCGTCGCTCGGCCCGGTATTCGGACGCAAGGGTGGCGCGACCGGCGGCGGCTACGCGCAGGTCGTGCCGATGGAGGACATCGACCTGCACTTCACCGGCGACTTTCACGCCATCGGCGCGGCGAACAATCTGCTCGCCGCCATGCTCGACAACCATATCCAGCAGGGCAACGCCCTCGGCATCGACCCGCGGCGCATCACATGGCGGCGCTGCGTGGACATAAACGACCGGCAGCTGCGCTGCATCGTCGACGGGCTCGGCGGCAGGGCCAACGGCGTGCCGCGCGAGGACGGATTTGACATCACGGTCGCCAGCGAGATCATGGCGGTGCTTTGCCTGGCCGAGTCCATGGCCGATCTGAAGGCGCGGCTGGGCCGCATCATTGTGGGCTACACGTATGACGGCCGCCCCGTCACGGCGCGCGATCTCAAGGCCGTGGGCGCGATGGCGGCGCTGCTGCGTGACGCGCTCAAGCCCAACCTCGTGCAGACGCTCGAGGGCACGCCGGCGTTCGTGCACGGCGGGCCGTTTGCCAACATCGCGCACGGGTGCAACAGCGTGCTCGCCACGCGCATGGCCATGCACTGCTGCGACTACGCCGTGACGGAGGCCGGCTTTGGCGCCGACCTCGGCGCGGAGAAGTTCCTGGACATCAAGTGCCGGCTTGCCGGACTGCGGCCGGACGCCGCCGTCGTGGTGGCGACGGTGCGCGCGCTGAAAATGCACGGCGGTCTGGCGCTGAACGAGCTCGGCACGGAGGATCTCGACGCGCTGCGCCGCGGCGTGCCGAACCTGCTGCACCACGTGCGCTGCATCCGCGACACGTTCGGTCTGCCGTGCGTTGTGGCCATCAATCGCTTCCCCACCGACACCGACCGCGAGATCGCGCTGCTGACGGAGCTGTGCGGGCAGCTGGGTGTCCGCGTCGTGCTGTCCACCGTCTGGGCCGACGGCGGCCGCGGCGGCGAGGCGCTCGCGCGCGAGGTCGTGCGCCTGTGCGAGAGCGAAAACCACTTCCGCTTTGCCTATGAGCTCGACGCGCCGGTCGAGGAAAAGATCGGCGCCGTCGTGCGCCGGGTCTACGGCGGAGCGGACGCGGAGATCCTGCCCGCCGCGCGCAAACAGCTCCGCGAGCTGGAGGCGCTCGGCTTCGGCGGCCTGCCGGTATGCATCGCCAAGACGCAGGCGAGCCTGTCGGACGACCCGGCGCTGCTCGGCGCGCCCGAGGGCTTCACCGTGACCGTGCGCAGCGTGACCGTGTCCGCCGGGGCGGGCTTTCTCGTCGCGCTCACGGGCAGCGTGCTCACGATGCCCGGTCTGCCGAAAGTCCCGGCCGCTGAAAACATCGACGTCGACGACGACGGCCGCATCACCGGCCTGTTTTGAGCGTTTGCGCCCGCACATGGTTTCATGTGCGGGCGTTTTTCTGCGCATCGCTAGAAGTTATGTAAACCAAATGGCGCATACCGCGCCGCGCCCCCTCATAGGATGAAGGCAGAAAGCCGGAGGTGGTGCAATGTACAAAGTGCGGCAAGCCGTCAGAAAACACCGGAAACTGCTGAGCGTGTGCGCGATGGTGCTGGCCATCGCGCTTATGTTCTGGGCGGTCAACAGCCCCGCGATCGTGGGCGTGAGCGCGGCCAAGCGTGTGCTGCCCATCTACTGCGTGCAGCGCGACGACCGTGTCGTGAGCCTGTCGTTCGACGCAGCCTGGGGCAACGAGGATACGCAGATGCTCATCGACATCCTCAACAAGTACAACGTCCACGCGACGTTCTTCGTCGTGGGCGAATGGGTGGACAAATATCCGGAGTCGGTCAAGGCGCTCGCGGATGCGGGCAACGAGGTCATGAACCACTCGTCCACGCACCCGCACATGGCACAGCTAAGCGCCGAGCAGATCCAGACGGAGGTCAACACCTGCGCCGATAAAATCGAAGCCGTCACCGGTACGCGGCCGACGCTGTTTCGCTGCCCCTACGGGGAGTACAACGACACGGTCGTGAGCACCATCAACGGCCTGGGCATGCATGTCATCCAGTGGGACGTGGATTCCCTCGACTGGAAGGGGCTGAGCAGCGACGAGATTACATCGCGCGTGCTCACGCGCGTGCAGCCGGGCAGCATCGTGCTGTTCCACAACGCGGCCGAGCACACGCCGGAGGCGCTGGCCGGCATCATTGAGGCGCTCATCGCCGACGGGTATTCCATCATCCCGATCTCGCAGATGATCCTCCCCGGCGACACGAGCATCGACCCCAACGGCCGCCAGTGTCCGGCGACCGTGGGCGAGGGGTCATGAGCAGAAAATGAAAGCGGGGCCTCGCCCCGCTTTCGTTGCATTTTGCGCGCAAAAACGCTATAATGGAGAAAAAATCACCGCCCACGGGACGGTTCAGGAGTAAACATCTATGGAAAATTTCCAGAAAATTGCCGTGCTCATCGACGCCGACAACACGCAGCTGTCCAAGCTGGAGGCCGTGCTGCATGAGGTATCGACCTACGGCCGCATCGTCGTGAAAAAGGCCTACGGCAACTGGCGCAAGGACTCGCTGAAAAACTGGGAGCCGGAGCTCAAGCGCCTCGCCATCCGCGCCGAGCAGCAGTTTGACTACGTCACCGGCAAAAACACGACCGACATCGCCATGGTCATCGGGGCCATGGATCTGCTGCACAATAATATGTACGACGCGCTCGTGCTCGTGTCGAGCGACAGCGACTTCACGCCGCTGGCCATCCGTCTGCGCGAGTCGGGCCTGTATATCATCGGCGCCGGCGTGACGACGACGCCGGAGTCATTCAAAAACGCGTGCGACGACTTCATCCTCATCGACTACCTGTCCAAGGCAGACGAAAAGCCCGCCGCCGTCGAGCACGCCGCGGAGCCCGCGGCCAAAAAGCCCGCCCGCAAGACGAAAAAGGCCACACGCAGCACGAAGAAGTCCGCGGCCGAGTCTGCCCCGGCCACCGAACCCGAACCGGAACCGACGCCCGAACCCGAACCGGAGCCGAAAAAGCCCGACATCCGCGAGATCCACAACCTGCTGCACATTGCGTCCGAGAAGTATCAGGACGCCGACGGCTTTGTCAACGTCAGCTCCTCGGGGCTGTACATCAAGCGCGTCAAGCCCGATTTCAACGTGCGCGCCTACGGCTACAGCAAGCTGCCGGAACTGCTGGCCGCCTTCCCGAACAAGTACCAGATCAAGCGATATGAGGGCAAGGGCGGCGCGACGATCATCGCCTATAAATGCCTGTAATATCAAGCATTTGAAAGTCTGATAAGAACCCGCTCAGATTTCAAAAATACTCTTGACTTTTGCCACCGAGCGCGCTAAAATTCCTCTCCTGTTGGGGAAGGACACCACCGCGAAGCAACCCTCTTTCTTCGATGCCTCTGCGTCGGCACCCCCCGCAAATTTCAAGAAAGAAGGTTTTTTCCATGACTGCTCAAATCCTTGCGGCTGTCATCTTCGTCGGCATGTTCGCGCTCATCATCATGGACAAATTCGAGCGCCAGTATGTCACGCTTGGCAGCGCGGCCCTCGTGCTCGTGGTCGTGTTCGGCATCTGCATGCACAGCTGGGACGCGATCAAAAACGCCCTGAACCTCGGCGCCATCTTCCGCGCCGACTTCTGGTACGGCGCCTCGGAGAGCGCAAGCTCCGGCGTCAACTGGTCGACCATCTTCTTCATCACCGGTATGATGATCATGGTCGAGGGCCTCGGCAAATCCGGCTTCTTCCGTTGGCTGTGCCTGTCGCTGGCCAAAGCCACGCACTATCATGTCGTGCCGCTGCTGGTGTGCTTCATGGCCATGGCCGCGTTTCTGGCCATGTTCATCGACAGCATCACGGTCGTGCTGTTTCTGGCGACCGTCACGCTGGAGCTGGCGCAGATCCTGTGCTTTGACCCCGTCCCGATGATCCTGTCGGAGGTCTTTTGCGCGAACCTCGGCGGCGCTGCCACCATGTGCGGCGATCCCCCCAACATCATCATCGGCACGGCGCTCGGCTATACGTTTACGGACTTCATCCAGAACACCGGCGTGATCGTCGGGATCTGCTTTGTGTTCGTGCTGCTGTTTTTCTGGCTGTGCTTCCGCAAGCCGCTCAAGGCGAGTGAGGCTGCCCGTCCGGCAGACGCCGTCTGCCCCGCCCCGGCGACCGCCATCGCCGACCGCAAGGCGTTCATTGCGGATGTGATCGTGTTTCTCATCGCGGTCGCGCTGCTTGTGACACACGCGCAGACCAGGCTGACCGTCGCGTGCATCGGCGTGATCGTCGCAGCGCTGACGCTGCTCGTGACCGTGTGCACCAACGGCAGCACCGGCGTGAAGGAAGTGCTGCGCGGCGTGGACTACAAGACGCTGCTGTTTTTCATCGGCCTGTTCATCTCCGTCGCGGGACTGGAGCAGACCGGCGTGCTCAAGCTCATCGCGCAGTTCATCTCGAGCATCAGCGGCGGCAGCATCAAGGCCGTCATCGTCATCATCCTGCTGCTCTCGGCCGTGTGCAGTGCGCTGATCGACAACATCCCGTTTGCGGCCACCATGGTGCCGGTCATTCAGTCCATCGCGGCAACGCAGGGCATGGATCTGCGCGTGATCGCCTGGGCACTCTCGCTCGGCACCGACCTCGGCGGCAACGCTACGCCCATCGGCGCGTCGGCCAACGTCGTGGCTACGTCCGTGTCGGCCAAGAGCGGCCACCCCATCACCTGGGGCAAATACTGCAAATACTGCGTTCCGGCCACACTGCTGGTCATTGCGGTCTCGCTGGGATGCCTGTTTCTGAGATACCTGTGATCCTACTTTGAGAAAGGCGGTAACGCATCATGAAGCAAATCATCGTGACCGTCGGCCGTGAACACGGCAGCGGCGGCAAGTACATTGCCGAACAGATCGCCAAACAGCTCGGCATCGCGTTTTATGATAAGGAGCTGCTGCTGGCCAGTGTCTTCAACGCCGAGGATGCCGCGCGCTATGACGAGAAGCCGGTGCACCTGCTGTGGTCGCGCCGCATCGGCGAGAACTTCAACGCGCCGGAGGATGCGCTCGCACACGAGACGTTCGAGCACATTCAGGAGCTTGCCGACAGCGGCGAGTCGTTCGTCGTGCTCGGCCGGTGCTCGGATTATCTGCTGCGCGCCAACCCGAACGCCGTGCACCTGTTCATCGCTGGAAAGCCCGACGTGAAGCGCCGGCGGCTCATGGAGGAAAAATCCCTCACGGCCGATCAGGCGGCGCAGGAAATGCGCCGTGTCGACCGCGACCGCAAAGCCTACCACAACTACTACTGCGACACGAAGTGGGGCGATGCGCGCGGGTATGACCTCGTTGTCAACAGCGGCAAGCTCGGCATCGAGAAGACTGTCGACACGCTCGTGGCCTACGTGCGTGCCTACCAGGCGCAGAACGAAGAATAAGCATGAAAATGCCCCGGATGCATTGGCATCCGGGGTATTTTTCGTCTCGCTCAGCCTTGCGTGCCGGCGCCCGCCGGCGCCTTTCGGGCACTGCGGCGGCGGATGATCTCCCACAGGAGGTTGACCATGACCCAGCCGATGCCGGTCGCCAGCGCGACGGCGCGCATGCCCATACTGTCGATCCACAGCCAGGAGAGCACCACGCGCAGCGCGATGTGGCTCGCCGCACCGATAAACGGGATCGTCACGCGGCCGAGCCCGTCAAAATATCCGGCAAACGTGTTGCCCGTAAAGCAGAAAATATAAAACAGCGAAATAAGCTGCATATATTCCCGGCCGCTTTCAAAGGCCGGGCCGCTGTATGCGCCCAGCATGAAGCCGACCGTCGCGCCGGCCGTCAGATACATCACCAGTCCGGACAGCAGACCCATCGCCAGCATCAGTACGAGACTGCTGCGGAATGTTTTCTGCACGCGCTCCGGCTTGCCGGCACCGAGATTCTGCGCCACGAGCACCGATGTCGCCGCCGCGCCGCTGTCGCCGAACGAATTGGCAAAGCCCTCGATGCGGGTCGTGGCCGTATAGGCAGAGATCATGTCCGTGCCGCCGGTATTGACCGCCCCCTGCACGAGGAGCTTGCCGATGTAAAGGCTCGACTGGTGCAAACCGGTGACAAAGCTGTAGCGCGCCGTGCGGCGCAGCAGCGGCGCGTCCATGCGGCAGTCGCTGCGGGCAAACAGCAGCTGCGGCGTGACCCGGCGCAGGTAGAGCATGCAGATCACGGCCGAAACGGCCTGCGAGGCCACTGTCGCCCACGCGGCACCGGCAATGCCCCAGCCAAAGTGCGCGATGAACAGCACATCCAGCCCGACATTCGCCGTCACGGCGACCGCCAGCGCCATGAGCGCCGCCGTCGCGCGGCCGATGGCGCGCAGCAGCGCACCGTAGAGATTATAGACAAACGCCGCCGGCAGACTGATAAGAATGACGGTGAGATACGCCGTCACATAGCCCGTGAGCTCCTGCGGCGTCTGGATGACGCGCAGCAGCAGCGGCAGGCACAAAAATCCGATGGCACTGCACGCGAGCGTGCACAGCAGCCCGAACACCAGCGACAGAAAGTGCTCGCGCCGGAACGTCTCCAGATCGTTTGCGCCAAACAGCTGCGCAAAGATCACGGACACACCGGTGCATGCGCCGGTGATCATGAACAAAAACAGATTCATCACCGACCCCGCAATGCCGACAGCCGCAAACTCCAGCCCGCCCGCACAACGGCCGAGAATGAACGCATCGACCGCATTGTACAGCTGCTGAAGAATGTTGCCGAGGATCAGCGGCGCGGCCAGACGCAGCATATGCTGCGGTATGCTGCCGGCCGTCAGGTCATGGGTCCGGGTCTTCATCCGCAATTCCTCCCGAAAATGTCTTGACGAAACGATACCACGGTTATATCATTGCGTAAAGAGACAATGTTTCAACGGTTCCTTGCGAATCCCGCAAGGACGGAGGCAGCTTATGGACACGGAAAAATGCCGCGCACTGCTGGCCGTGCTCGAGGCCGGGAGCCTCTCGGCGGCGGCGGAAAAACTGGACTACACTCCCTCCGGCCTGAGCCGGATGATGGCGGCGCTTGAGCAGGAGCTGGGCTTCCCGCTGCTGAGCCGCTCGCACAACGGCGTGCAGCCGACGCGTGCCTGCCGGACGCTGCTGCCGACGCTGCGGGAACTGACGCACTGGAGCGCCCTGCTCGAGGCACAGGCAGCCGATATCCGCGGCGTCGAGACCGGCACCATCGCCGTCGGCTGCGTGTACGGGGCATACTACGGCTGGCTCAGCCGCTGCATCGCCCGCTTCTGCGAAGTCTACCCCGGCATCGAGGTGCAGGTCCTGCAGGGCAACAGCAGCCAGCTCACGCGCGCCGTGAGCGAGCACACGGCCGACTTTTGCATCACGAGCTTCCGCGAGGGCGACTTTGACTGGATCCCGCTGTACGCCGACCCCATGGTCGCGTGGCTGCCGCCGGAGCATCCGCTGGCCGGGGGCAGGACGTTCCCGCTCGCGGCGTTTGCGACCGAGCCGACCATCGCGACCTATATGCACCAGGACACAGACAACGCGCGCGTGTTCGCCCGCGCGGGCATCACGCCGAATGTCCGCTACACGTCCGTGGACAGCCGCGCCACCTTTGCCATGGTGCAGGCCGGTCTCGGCGTGAGTCTGAACAATCAACTCATCACCCGCGGCTGGGACACGACCGGCATCGTGATCCTCCCAGTCGATCCGCCGCAATATGCCGAGATCGGCATCGCCGCTCCCGCGCCGGAGGAGCTGTCCCCGGCGGCGAAGCGGTTTCTCGCCTTCGCCCGGCAGACACTGCGCACGGATCCCGAGGCCGCGGAACTTGGAAAGGAGCAAGCATGAAAGTATCCGAACTCCCCTACCGGCGCGTAACGCGCGAGGAAATGACCGAAGGGCTGCAGCGCGTGATCGAGCGCGTGCGCGCCGCGCAGAGTGTTGAGGAGATCCTCGCCGCGCGGGCGGAATATCTCTCGCTCACGACGGAGTACGCCACGGCGCAGTCGCTGTCATACATGCGCTACACGATCAACACCGTGGACCCGTTTTATCTGGCGGAAAAAGACTACTACGACGAGATCGGCCCGGAGGTCGAAAATCTCGCGCTGCAGTACACCTCCGCCGTGCTCGACAGTCCGTTCCGGGAAGAACTCGGGACGGTGCTCTCGCCGATCCTGCTGCGCAGCATGGAGCTGCAGCGGCGGAGCATGTCGCCGGAGATCATCGACGACATGGTCGAGGAGAACAAGCTCGTCAGCGAATACGCCCAGCTCATGGCGGGCATGCTCTTCCCCTTCCGGGGCGAGCAGCTGCCGCGGCCGATGCTGATGAAATACGCCCGCAGCGCCGACCGCGCCACGCGCAGGGAATGCTACGAGGCCCTCGGCACGACGCTGGAAGCGCACAGCGCGCAGCTGGATGATCTTTTTGACCGGCTCGTGCACGTGCGCAACCGGATGGCCAAAAAGATGGGCTATCAAAACTTCATCGAGCTTGGCTACTGCCGCATGGAGCGCATGTGCTACGACGTGCAGGCCGTGCAGACCTTCCGCGAGAACATCGTGCGCGACATCGTGCCGGTCGTGTCCCGTCTGCGGCTGGAAAACGCGAAACGTCTCGGCATCGACACGTTCCGGCTCTACGACAACGAATTTTTCACCCCCGGCGGCGACCCGACGCCCTGCGGCAAGGACGACCTGTTCAACGCTGCGCAGAAGATGTACGACGCCATGGGCGACGTGCCGGGCGCGTTTTTCCGCATGATGTGCGAAAACGAGGCCTTCGACGTCGAGTCCCGCCCGAACAAGTGGGGCGGCGGCTACTGCACGGAGTTTCCGAAGTTCCGTCAGCCGTTCATCCTCGCAAACTTCAACGGCACGTCCGGCGACGTGGACGTCGTGACGCACGAGGCCGGCCACGCGCTCAACGCCTACCTGATCGCAGACAACCGCTTCGCGCTGGAGCTCGGCTGCGGCGGCATGGAGACCGCCGAAACGCACTCGATGAGCATGGAGTTTTTCGCCTGGCCGTATCTCGATGCCTTCTTCCCGAAGGCGGGCGACGCGGAGCGCTACCGCTTCCAGCACGCGCTTGATGCGCTCAGCTTCCTGCCCTACGGCACGATGGTGGACGAATTCCAGCACCGCGTCTATGCCGAGCCTGACCTCACCCCGGCCGGGCGCAACGCCGTCTGGCTGGAGCTGGAGGCGAAATACCGCCCGTATATCGACCAGAGCGGCGTCCCGTATCTCGAGCGCGGCACCCGCTGGCAGTACCAGATGCACATCTATGAGACGCCGTTTTACTACATCGACTACTGCCTGGCACAGACGGCGGCGTTCCAGTTCCTGCTCGCGTCGCAGGACGATTATGACGGCGCGTTCGCCCGCTACCTGCACCTGTCGCAGCAGGGCGGCGAAAAGCTCTGGACGGACCTGCTGGACGAAGCCGGCTTCCGCTCCCCGTTCGAGCCGGGCGCCCTCGCACAGCTGGCAGCGCAGGTGGAGCCGCTCATCCGCAAACACACCGTCTGACAAAGGAGAAAAGCACCATGTATGAACTGACCCAGGTGGCCGGAAACAGCTACTATATCCAGAGCCCGGCCAAGATCGGCCTCGTGCGCCTGAACGACACAGACGTCTGCCTCATCGACAGCGGCAATGACAAGGAGGCCGGGCGCAAGGTGCGCCAGATCCTCGACGCCAACGGCTGGCACCTGACCGCCATCTACAACACGCACTCCAACGCCGACCACATCGGCGGCAACCAGTACCTGCAAAACCAGCCCGGCTGCAGGATCTATGCCCCCGGCATCGAGTGTGACTTCACGCGCCACCCGGTGCTCGAGCCGTCGTTTCTCTACGGCGGCTATCCGCCGAAGGAGCTGCAGCACAAATTTCTCATGGCCAAGCCCAGCGACGCGCAGGAGCTGACCCCGGCGTGCCTGCCGGAGGGGTTTGAACTGCTGCAGCTGCCGGGGCACTTTTTCGACATGGTGGGCTTTCGCACGCCGGACGACGTGGTGTATCTGGCCGACTGTCTGTCGAGCCGCGAGACACTGGAAAAGTACCAGATCGGCTTTCTTTACGATGTGGCTGCCTACCTGAACACGCTCGAAATGGTCAAGACTCTCTCTGGGCGCGCCTTCGTGCCCGCGCACGCCGCGGCCACGGAGGACATTGCCCCGCTCGCGCAGTACAACATCGACAAGGTGCTCGAGATCGCAGACATCATCGCGGAGCTCTGCCGGGAGCCGCAGACGTTCGAGGCGGTCTTGCAGCAGCTGTTCCGGCGCTTTGACCTCGGGATGGACTTCGAGCAGTACGTGCTCGTCGGCAGCACGGTGCGCTCCTACCTCGCGTGGCTCAAAGACAGCGGAAGGCTCTGCGCCGTCTTTGACGACAACCGCCTGTTCTGGCAGCGGGCATGAACTGCATATCAAAAATCTCCGCATCCGATCGGATGCGGAGATTTTTCATTCCAGAAGGCCATACTTTTCTTTCACGCGCGCGAGCTTGCTGAGCAGGGGCTTATACAGCAGGAGCAGAAACACGGCCGTCGCACCCGCGTGAATGAGGTTGAACACGAACCCCGACGCGCAGGTCGCCAGCCACAGCTGCCACGAGGGCACGGCGTTGTACATGAGCATGCTCGCCGTGTCGAGCAACACGCCATAGACGATGAGCACCGAGAAAAAGCCGTAGAGCAGCAGCGGCACGAGCTGCACCTTCCGTCCGGAAAACAACACGCCGCCGAGAAAGCCCACGAGCCCGAAACCGAGCATCTGCCACGGCGTCCACGGCCCCTGCCCGAAGAAAAAGTTCGAGATCAGGCCAGCCGCAGCACCGGTGACGAAGCCCGCCTCCGGCGTGAAGGCCACGGCCGTGAGGATCACGATCGCGCACACGGGCTTGCACTGCGGCAGCCAGTAAAACGCCGCGCGCCCGGCCACGGCCAGCGCCGTCATCGTCGCGAGCAGCACGAGCTCGCGCGCCTGCGGCCTGCGGCCTTCAAACCGCAGCACGAACGGCACGAACATCAGTCCCACGAGCAGCAGCGACGTGAGGTAGTACTTCCGCTCGTCCCACACGCATACGAATACCGCCATCAGCGCCGGGATCGCCACGAGCAGGATGCCGAGCGCGGCCCAGGTGCGCCGCGTCAGTCGGTGAGACATTGCACGACCTCCCCGCACAGCACCGCGCCGGGCGCAGCGGTGCGCGCGATGCGCGCGGCCGCCGTGGTGTAAAAATAATTGCCGGAGAAAAATGCACGCGCGGCGTTTTCCGTCACGACCTCGCCGCGAAAGAGCAGGCCGCAGCGGTCAGCATACTGCGCGCAGAACTCCACATCGTGGCTCACGATGCACACGGCCGCGCCCTGTGCGCAGAGCGCGCGCAAAAGCGCGCCGAAGTCCGCCTTGAACGCGCCATCCATGCCCTTCGTCGGTTCGTCGAGCAGCAGCACGCGCGGCTGCATGAGCAGCACCTTCGCCAGCGCAGCGCGCTGTTGCTCGCCGCCGGAGAGGTCAAAGGGGTGCCGGTCGAGCAGCGGCGCGAGCGCCATCTGCCGCACGACCGTGTCCACCAGCGCGGCGTCCCTGCCGAGCGAAGCGAGATCGGCGCGCACCGTGTCGGCCGCGAAGAGCGTGCGCGGGTCCTGCGGCACGGCGGCGATGCCGTCGCGCAGGGGCTGGAGCGCGCGCTGGCGCTTCCCGTCGAGGTACACGCTGCCGCGGTAGAGCCGCAGCCGCCCGGAGAGCACGCCGAGCGCCGTCGTCTTGCCGCTACCATTGCTGCCGGTGAGCGCGTAGAGCTCGCCCGGTCGCAGCGTGAGCGAGAAATTGCGCAGCACGTCCGCGCTGCCTTGCGCATAGCGAAACCAGCCGTCACGCACGGTCAGCACCGGGGGCGTGTCCATGGGCACAGGCGACGCGTCCGGCATCGGGCGCGGAGAAAAGCGCTGGAGATACGCCCGACCCGCGCGCACGGTGAGCGGCAGGCGCTCCGTCTCGCCGAGGGCGGCGGCAATGCGCGCCGCCGTGGGCATGGCAGAAAAGATCGCATGACCACGCACCGCGGCCGCCGCCTCCTGCGGCGCACCGGCGGCCAGCAGCCGCCCCTGCTCGAGCACGATGAGGTGGTCGGCCAGCGGCACGGCCTCCTCCAGCCGCTGCTCGGACAGCAGGATCGTCAGCCCCAGCTCCTCGTTGAGCTTGCGCAGCGTGTGCAGGAAAGTACTCGCCGCGATGGGGTCGAGCTGGCTCGTCGGCTCGTCCAGAATGAGCACGTCCGGCCGCATGACCACGACGGACGCGAGGTTGAGCATCTGCTTCTGGCCGCCGGAGAGCGCGCCCACGTCGCGCTCGAACCAGTCGGCAATGCCGAAGTAGCTCGCCATCTCGGCGACGCGCAGACGCATGGTTTTTTCCTCGCAGCCGAGGCTCTCGAGCCCGAACGCCAGCTCGTGGAACACCTTGTCCGTCACGATCTGATCATCCGGGTGCTGGAGCACAAAGCCGATGCGCCGCGCCTGCTCAGCAAACGGGATGTCCTTTAGGCGCGTGCCCCCAAGGCACACCGTACCGCTGACCGTGCCGTGCGGCGTAAGGCAGGTCTTGAGCTGGCGCAGAAGGGTCGATTTGCCGCTGCCGCTCTCGCCGCAGAGAACCGTGACCGCGCCCTCCGGGACCGTGAGCGTGAGATCATCGAGCGCCGGGCGCGTCTGGCCCGGATAGGTAAACGTCAGATGTTCGAGCGCAAACGACGCCATGTCAGTGCCTCCTTTCCATCGAGCAACAGCGGCAGAAAGCACAGCAGCGCAAAGCACGCCATGCACACCGCACCGAGCGCACCGTCGCCGCCAATGCGGATCGACGGGTAGTAGCGCACATACAGCGCGCCGCAGCCAACGCCCACGCACACGCCCGCAAGCGCGAGCGCAAACACGGCGCAGAGCACGCCGTCGCGCCGGGTGAAGCGGTAATTGCCGAAATATGTTCTTCTGCCGGCGCCGTAGCCCCGGCTCTTCATGGAATCCGCCGCCGTGATGCCGCTCTCAAGCGCCCACGAAACGGTGACAGACAAAATGCGCGCGCTGCTTTTCAGCCGCTGCCATGCGCTTCCCTCACGCGTGCCGCAGCCGAGCGACGCCTGCGCCGCGCGCACGGCGCGGATGTGCGCGGAAAACTTCGGTACGAACCGCAGCGCCATGCTCAGCAGCAGCGACACGCCCGGCAGCGCGCTGCCGAACACGTACAGATATTTCTCCGCCGTCATGACGACGTTGCAGCACTGGAACCACAGGATCACGGCCGCGAACATCGCCGCCGCTGCCGCGCCGTAGCACAATGCCTCGCGCGTGACGGGGTTGCCGTTCGGCAGGTAAAACAGCATCGTCACGCCCGCATGGTTGAACAATGCGTTGAGCACCGCCATCAGCACCAGAAACGGCACGAGCCGGCCGAGCGTCCGCCCCAGACTGCGCCAGCCGCGCAGCACCGCACAGTAGCCCAGCGCGCCCAGCAGGCTCAGCGCCAGAAACACCGGGTGCAGCACGAGCATCGTCAGCAGCAGCACAGCCGCAAAATAGCAAAAAGTCAGCGCCGGGTGCAGCGCCGAGAAGGAATCGTTCATGGTTCTCCTTGCTGGGCGCCGACGTCGCGCCCAAGGTCGCAGGTATAGCTCCAGACGACGGTGTCGCCGTCATGCAGTGTATAGCCGCTGCAGCCGTAGTCCGGCCAGACACCGTTGACGCTGTACATCCAGCCGGACAGCTCGCCGCAGTCAAATTCGTAGAGGTTGCCGATGCCCTCGATATAGGCGCTGTTGTACGCAGGCGTCCAGGTCGACTCCATGTGGATCCCCTGCGCGCGGCAGACCCGCTGCAGCACGTCGAACACCGTGTCTCCTTCCGAGAAGGCGACGGTCGTCTCCGGCAGGAGCACGCCGTCGGCAGGGACGATGTCCGCCTTGCCGGGGTTCAGAGCGTCCATGTGCTCCAGCACCGTGCTGCACTCGATCGTTACCGTACAGCGCAGCGCACCGGCATCCTCCTGCGTCTGTCCGCCGCAGGCCGTGCACAGCAAAAGCAGCAGGCACAGCAGCAGTGCAAGCGCGCGCCGCTTAGCCATGCTGCACCGTCCCGTTCATGACTGTGAGCGTGGCCGTCGTCGTGGCGAGGCTCTCGGTCTCATCCGCGGCGGCCAGCACAGCGTCCGACACCGTCAGCACCGCCTCCGTCACGCCGTCGGCGAGCTGAAAGCGCAGCCGCACGAGCACGCTGCCGGTCGATGTGGCAAGCGTGCCGCCCGCCTCCGGCAGGCACAGGGCGCGCACGCTGCCGGTCTCGTTGGCACGCTCCGGGTCACTCTCCCACTCCGGGAGGCTGCCCATCACGAGCGGGATGTCCCCGTCCGACGTGCCGAGGAACGTGATCTGCGTCGGGTCAAAGGCCACGGCGAGGCTCGCCGCCTCATAGTGTGCGCCGTCCGGCAGGCCGGAGAGCACGACGTCGACCGTGCACGCGCCATCCGCGTCCGCGCTCTGGCACGTGAGCGCAAGCGTGGGGTCGGTGTCCGCGACGCTCTTTTGCCGCAGCGTGATGCACAGCACCACAACGACCACGACCAGCAGCACAGCAAGCACAATGGCAAGGTTCTTTTTCGTCCGGAAAGTCTTCATTGTCCGTCCTCCTGCGCCGTGGGCAGCACCGTATTCTGAACGAAACTGTCAGCCAGCGCGCGCACATCCTGCGCGTCGACGCGGCCGTCAAGATTCACATCCATCGTCAGCAGCAGTTCCGTTGCCGGTGTCTTGCTGTCCGCGCAGGCCGTGCGGATATTGAGCGCATCCTGCGCGTTGATGACGCCGTCGGCATTCCCATCGCCGACGGTCAGCACCGGGCCCTTGCCTTCCGTCACGGTGTAGTTTTCCGTGTCATTGAGCGCGTCATCCGTCACGTCCGGCGCAAAGAGCCAGACCCACGTCGGCGTGTCGCTGCGCTCAGACAATACGGGGCTGTAGAGCAGCTGCGTCCCGTCGGAAAACGTGACCGTGCTGTCCGCCGTCACGTCCGGCAGGCACACGGCGACCGTGCGGTATCCGGCCGGGATGAGGCCGCTGCCGTCCGCCGTGCAGAGCACGCGCGCGACCGGTTCGTCCGGCTCGGCAGGCGTCTCGACCGCGGGCGCATCCGTCTCCCGATAGAGGCCGCTCTGCCCGCGCCGGAACCGCGAGACGGCCACGAGCGCGTACACCGCCTGCTCCGTGGCGAGACTGTCCGTGCCACCGGAGGCCTTGTGGCGGAACGCGGCCGCGCCCGCATCATAAAACGTCAGCAGCGCATTGACCGCCGAGCCGCCGTCCTTGACGAAACGGCTGTCCGTGTCCGGGTCGATGCCCAGCGCCGTGCAGGCGACGATGACCTGCGCGACGCTCTCGGCATTGGCGGAGCCCCACGAGGTAAAGCCGCCGTTGCCGTTCTGCATGGCCGAAAGCGTGTCGATGCCGCGCGACACGGCCGCCGCGACGGCCGCCTCCCCGCGGTACGCCGCCAGCGCCTGCAGCACCATGGCCGTCACGTCCGGGTCGGCCGCCGCGCCGCTCATCGCCCAGCCGCCGCCAGAGAGCTCCGCCGCCAGAATGGCGTCCACGCACTGGCGGCGCACCGCGCTGCCGGGCAGGTAATTGCGACTGTCGAGCGCGAGCAGCGCAAACACCGGGCCGTTGATGCCCTGATTGCGCACCCAGGAAAAGTCGGCATACGGCGCGGTGAGGTCGCAGCCGCCGACCTGCGTCGCGTCGCGCCCGATGGCGGACAGCGCGAGGATGACGCGCGAATTGTCCGTGGATTTGTAGGCGTTGAGCGCACCGTCGCGCCCGGACGCCGCCGTGAGCTCCTGCGCCTTGGAGGTAACGTCGGCATAGTAGTGCGCAAAATAGTCGCTGTCCACGGCGAAATATCCGCCGCGGGCAAGACCCAGCACCGTCCACTCATCGCCGTAGCCCGGCGACGGGACGGCCGCCGCCTGCTGCGCCAGCGCAGCCGAGAGCACCGGCTGCACATCCGCGCCCTGTGCCGTCGGCGCCGGCAGCACCGCGCACGCGAGCAGCAGCGCCAGGCACAGCGCCAGAAACCGTTTGTTCGTTTTCATGATCTGCCTCCTGAAAGGGGTCTTACACGCACGCGGTCGATGCGCACGCCGGATTTCGAAATCACGCAACATTATACCAGCCGCTTCGCGCAAAAGCAACGCTCTGCGGCATTTCCCGCACCGGCGATGCATGGACTTTCTGTCAGGTTTTCCGGCAGGCTGCTTTTGCGCAATTTCCCGCGCGCGGCGTGCTAGGATATCGCCATGGACGTCATCTATCTCGACAGCCTGTTCGGGCTGAATCTGCTGATCGACTACTGTCTGGTGCTGGCATCGGCGCGCGTGTGCGGCGTAGTGCTGCGCCGCTGGCGGTACGCGCTCGCGGCGCTCATCGGCGCGCTGTACGCGGCGCTCATGGTCCTGCCCGGCTGCGGGTGGCTGGCAAACGGCGCGATGAAGCTCGCGCTCGGCGCGGCCATGGCGCTCATCGCCTTCGGCGGCGAGACCCATCTCGTGCGGTGCACGGTGGTGTTCTTCGCCGTGTCGGCCGCGTTCGGCGGCGCGGTGTACGCCGCGAGCATGCTCGCGGGCGTGTCGCCGGGCAGCGGTGCGCTCGTGACGGTGTCGGGCCGGGTGCTGGCGCTGTCGTTCGCCGCGTGCTACGCGGCCGTGTCGCTCGTGTTCCGCCGGCGGGCAAAGGCCGCCGACCGCGAGGTGCGCACCGTGACGGTCACGCTCGCCGGGCGCAGCGTGACGCTCAAGGCTCTGCGCGACAGCGGCAACGACCTGCACGACCCGGTGTCCGGTCTGCCGGCGGCGGTGGTCGAGCGCGCGGCGGTGCTGCCGCTGTTTCCAGCGCTGCACGCGCTGCCGGACGACGCGGTGCAGACACTGGAGGCACTCGGCGCGCTGCCGGAGTGCACCGGCCGGGTCGTGCTGCTGCCGTACCGCGCGGTGGGCGTGGCCGGCGCGCTGCTGCCGGCGTTCCGGCCGGACAGCGTGAGGATCGACGGCATGCCGGAGCCGATGCTGCTGGCCCTGAGCGCGCAGGCGCTCACATCCGACGGCGCATTTGCCATGGTGCTGCCGCCAAAAAGCTGAGGAGGAGTTTTTCGTGCCAAGACTACTGGAAAGACTACATACGCTCTGGGCGGCGCTGCGGCTACGGCTGCGCGGCGGCGCGCCGGGGCTGTTTTACATCGGCGGGAGCGACACCATGCCCGCCCCACTCGACCGCGAGGCAGAGCAGCAGGCCATCCGGGCGCTCGCCGCCGGGAGCGAGGAGGCCGTTTCCCTGCTCATCGAGCACAACCTGCGGCTGGTGGTGTACATCGCGCGCCGGTTTGAAAACACGGGCATCCACATCGAGGACCTGATCTCGATCGGCACGATCGGCCTCATCAAGGCCATCCACACCTTCAAGCCGGACAAGAACATCAAGCTCGCGACCTACGCCTCGCGCTGCATCGAGAACGAAATACTCATGTATCTGCGCAAGAATGCCAACCAGAAGGCGGAGGTCAGCTTTGACGAGCCGCTCAACACGGACTGGGATGGCAACGAGCTGCTGCTCTCGGATATTCTCGGCACGGACGGCGACACGGTGCTTCGCCCCATCGAGGACGACGTGGACCGCCAGCTGCTGACGACCGCGGTCAGCCGACTTTCCGAGCGCGAGCGCGAGATCATCACGCTGCGCTTCGGCCTCGGCGGGCGGGAGGAAAAGACGCAGAAGGAGGTCGCCGACTACCTCGGCATTTCGCAAAGCTACATCTCAAGACTGGAAAAGCGCATCATCGCGCGGCTCAAGCGCGAGATCCTCAAGATGTCTTGACAAATCGGTCAATATTGCATATAATAACAGCCGAAAATGCAAGGAAGCGGAAGAGTACGCGGCTCACGAAGCACAGAGAGAGGGCGGATGGTGCAAGTCCCTCGTGAGCGGGCCGCCGAAGTCGCCGCGGAGCAGCCGGGCTGAACGATGCAGTAGGCCGGACGGGAACTCCCGTTACAGAGTCGCGAGTGTCCGCCGACCGGGCGGGAATTCAGGTGGTAACACGGACTTTTTGGTTCGCCCTGAGCAGAAATGCTCAGGGCGTTTTTCTTTGAAAGGAAGGCTCTATGGACTACTTTGTGCTGCGCTTTGACCACAGCTACCGGAAGGAGGATTTCCGTGCGCTGATAAAAATTTTTTGCCCCTCCGGATTCCCCGCAATA
>OLPA01000572.1_pt1 | contig 34315 bp, 39 predicted proteins | sample 1672811 | NCBI WGS metagenome assembly OLPA01 (sample SAMEA3136726, study PRJEB25190) | human gut metagenome | biome: human gut; feature: human-associated habitat; material: faeces | place: Austria | collected 2013
TTATAAGGCAAAGAAGTATGAAATTTCACTTCATTTGTTTGGCGGTTTTTTAAATTTTATATTTAAAACCATGCGAGTTGTTGACAATGAATTTGAGTAATACCAAATGCGACAAATTGTCTTTTTATGAAGAAAAAATCCGCTGGCGAATGCGTCGGCAAATCTCGAATGCAGAGGCAATATTTTACGAGAATCAGGAAGAACACATTCAGCGCTTTTTAGGCAGATATACCTGCCGCAAACCGGTTCTTGTTTATTGGGAAAGTGAACAAAGATGGACATCTGTAAACGGTCTGGAAGTAATGAGTATGTTTGATGAGTATTGTCATCACATCTACCTTGATGATATCAATAAAAAAATACAAGCTGAATTACCTGAAGATAAAACATTAGGTTTCAAACGTCAATTGCAATTTTTCATTTTAGGGGATGAGAAGATTAGAATATGGGTGCCACAGGGGGAATTATATTTCGCATTAATGAATGTATTGCAGATGTTCCCCCTGAAAAAAATGGTTGATGACTGGACAAGGTAATTTCAAATCACAGTAATGTCCATCGATTATACATGGTACGTAAACAGACTCGCACCGTTTTTGCAGAAGGTTAATGTGTCGTCTATCGAGAGCAGTCTCATATATGAAGGGGTATTAACATGGATGAATGTTTTATAAATATCACTCCGACTTCATTGTCTTTTAAAAATGCCGAACTATCAGATTTAAGCTATAAAAATGCCAGGCTTGAACTTACCCTCATATGTCCGGCGATCAAGTCAGAAGTTAAGTTATCATTTGACTGGATACATTCATTTCGTGTTACTGACGAAGGTGATTTGTTAGGAATGTCAGGAATTCACGGTATTAACCAAACGGGGATCTATAGAGTAGTGAATTCCGCCTACTTTGCATGGTTTACTATGCAAAGTTGTGAAATTTATAAAAATAATGTGATCGAGCATTATGTCATTGCCACGTCAAATGATGTTATTGATGTTTTATCAACAGTTTCTCCGCAAATACAGTATGACTAAAACCAGTGTCTGGTTCGCGATGGCGCGATAGAAAAAGGATCATCTTCCTTTCAGAGTGCTCCGCTTCTCACTATTATCTCACGCAGTATTCTTAAGGGAACGATAAGGAGGAACCATGAACATTACCCCGTTTCCGACGCTTTCGACGGCAACTATAGATGCCATAAATGTTATCGGACAGTGGCTGGCGCAGGATGATTTCTCCGGTGAGGTGCCGTATCAGGCCGATTGCGTGATCCTTGCAGGCAATGCGGTTATGCCGACTATCGATGCGGCATGTAAGATTGCCCGCGATCAGCAAATTCCTCTACTGATTAGTGGTGGTATCGGTCACTCGACAACTTTTTTGTATAGCGCTATCGCACAGCATCCGCACTACAACACTATCCGCACCACTGGCAGAGCAGAAGCCACCATCCTGGCGGATATCGCTCATCAGTTCTGGCATATTCCGCATGAAAAAATCTGGATTGAAGACCAGTCAACAAACTGCGGTGAAAACGCACGCTTTAGCATCGCGCTATTGAATCAGGCCGTAGAACGAGTTCATACGGCTATCGTTGTTCAGGACCCCACCATGCAGCGGCGCACGATGGCGACGTTCCGCCGTATGACCGGGGACAATCCAGATGCACCTCGCTGGTTAAGTTATCCCGGATTCGTTCCTCAGCTAGGAAACAACGCAGACAGTGTAATCTTTGTTAATCCGTTGCAAGGATTATGGCCGGTTGAGCGTTATCTCTCACTACTCACTGGCGAGCTGCCGCGTTTACGCGATGATAGCGATGGCTACGGTCCCCGCGGGCGAGATTTTATCGTTCACGTTGATTTTCCGGCAGAAGTCATCCATGCATGGCAAACGCTGAAACACGATGCGGTGCTCATCGAGGCGATGGAAAGTCGCTCGTTACGTTAAAAATTGCCCGTTTGTGAACCACTTGTTTGCAAACGGGCATAACTCCTGCCTTTTATTTCTGCCTCTTATTCCTTTTACACTTGTTTTTATGAAGCCCTTCACAGAATTGTCCTTTCATGATGCCGTCTCTCTGATGATTGATGTTAATTAACAATGTATTCACCGAAAACAAACATATAAATCACAGGAGTCGCCCATGTCAGTACCCGTTCAACATCCTATGTATATTGATGGACAGTTTGTTACCTGGCGTGGAGACGCATGGATTGATGTGGTAAACCCTGCTACAGAGGCTGTCATTTCCCGCATTCCCGATGGTCAGGCCGAGGATGCCCGTAAGGCAATCGATGCAGCAGAACGTGCACAACCAGAATGGGAAGCGTTGCCTGCTATTGAACGCGCCAGTTGGTTGCGCAAAATCTCCGTCGGGATCCGCGAACGCGCCAGTGAAATCAGTGCGCTGATTGTTGAAGAAGGGGGCAAGATCCAGCAGCTGGCTGAAGTCGAAGTGGCTTTTACTGCGGACTATATCGATTACATGGCGGAGTGGGCACGGCGTTACGAGGGCGAGATTATTCAAAGCGATCGTCCAGGAGAAAATATTCTTCTGTTTAAACGTGCGCTTGGTGTGACTACCGGCATTCTGCCGTGGAACTTCCCGTTCTTCCTCATTGCCCGCAAAATGGCTCCCGCTCTTTTGACTGGTAATACCATTGTCATTAAACCCAGTGAATTTACGCCAAACAATGCGATTGCATTCGCCAAAATCGTCGATGAAATAGGCCTTCCGCGCGGCGTGTTTAACCTTGTTCTGGGGCGTGGTGAAACCGTTGGGCAAGAACTGGCGGGTAACCCAAAGGTCGCAATGGTCAGTATGACAGGCAGCGTCTCTGCAGGTGAAAAGATCATGGCGACTGCGGCGAAAAACATCACCAAAGTGTGCCTGGAATTGGGGGGTAAAGCACCAGCTATCGTAATGGACGATGCCGATCTTGAACTGGCAGTCAAAGCCATCGTTGATTCACGCGTCATTAATAGTGGGCAAGTGTGTAACTGTGCAGAACGTGTTTATGTACAGAAAGGCATTTATGATCAGTTCGTCAATCGGCTGGGTGAAGCGTTGCAGGCGGTTCAATTTGGTAACCCCGCAGAACGCAACGACATTGCGATGGGACCGTTGATTAACGCCGCGGCGCTGGAAAGGGTTGAGCAAAAAGTGGCGCGCGCAGTAGAAGAAGGGGCGAGAGTGGCGTTGGGTGGCAAAGCGGTAGAGGGGAAAGGATATTATTATCCGCCGACATTGCTGCTGGATGTTCGCCAGGAAATGTCGATTATGCATGAGGAAACCTTTGGCCCAGTTCTGCCGGTGGTCGCATTTGACACGCTGGAAGAGGCTATCTCAATGGCTAATGACAGTGATTACGGCCTGACCTCATCAATCTATACCCAAAATCTGAACGTCGCGATGAAAGCCATTAAAGGGCTGAAGTTTGGTGAAACTTACATCAACCGTGAAAACTTCGAAGCTATGCAAGGATTCCACGCCGGATGGCGTAAATCCGGTATTGGCGGCGCAGATGGTAAACATGGCCTGCATGAATATCTGCAGACCCAGGTGGTTTATTTACAGTCTTAATGAGTGAAAGAGGCGGAGGTTTTTTCCTCCGCCTGTGCGCGTCAGAGTTTAGCGAATTTTTCGAGGGTGCGAATAAGCTGCGTGACGAAGCCATATTCGTTATCGTACCAGGCGACCGTTTTCACCAGTTGTAAATCGCCCACGGCGGTAATTTCGGTTTGCGTGGCATCAAACACCGAACCGAAATGGCTGCCAATGATATCGGAAGAGACTATTTCTTCATCGGTATAACCAAATGACTCGTTATTGTTTGTCGCGTTTTTAAGCGCGTTGTTCACCTCTTCGGCAGTCACTTTTTTCCGAGAATCGACACCAGTTCAGTGACCGAACCTGTTTTCACCGGCACGCGTTGCGCATGACCTTTCAGTTTGCCGCTCAGTTCCGGGATCACCAGACCAATGGCTTTTGCCGCCCCCGTAGTGTGGGGAATGATATTTTCTGCCGCTGCACGTGAAGCGCGTAGATCTTTACCACGCGGGCCATCCACCAGTGACTGAGTGCCGGTATAGGCATGAATGGTCGTCATCGTGCCGACTTCTATTCCGAAACTGTCGTGCAAGGCTTTGGCCATCGGTGCAAGACAATTAGTGGTGCATGACGCCACGGAAACAATGGTGTCGTTGCCATCCAGTGTGTCGTCATTGACGTTATAAACGATGGTTTTCATTTCACCGACAGGGGCGGAAATCAACACCTTCTTCGCACCAGCATCAAGATGCGCCTGCGATTTCTCGGCGGAGGTATAAAAGCCAGTACATTCGACAATGATTTCTGCGCCTTTCGCTTTCCACGGAATATTTTTAGCCTCTTTTTCGGCGTAAACCGCGATACTTTTCCCATCAACGATAAGTGAATCTTCCGTAAAATCAACGCTCCAGGGGAACGGTCCGTAGTTTGAATCATGTTTCAACAGGTAGGCGAGAATTTTTGGGGAAGTGAGATCATTAATAGCAACAATGTCTATGTTGCTTTTGACTTCAAGTAATCGACGCAACACCAGTCGACCGATACGACCAAAACCATTAATACCAACTTTACTCATGGTCTTCTCCTGTCAGGAACGTTCGGATGAAAATTGATCCTTTCCAGGCTTAGACCACGATGGCGGGATGGGCAATCTACATTCTTGCCGTGAAACGTAACGTACTGAAAACGGGTGAACAATATTTAATGAAATTTTAAGAAAAGCCCGTTATGTTAACGGAAAATTATGTTAAAGCAGGAAATGTTATGGGAAATAAATACTCAAGGTTACAAATCAGCATTCACTGGCTGGTCTTTATGCTGGTTATCGCAGCGTATTGCGCAATGGAGTTTCGGGGTTTCTTCCCACGTAGCGATCGGCCACTCATCAACATGATTCATGTTTCCTGTGGCATCTCAATTCTCGTGCTGATGGTCGTTCGTCTTTTGTTAAGGCTGAAATACCCAACCCCGCCGATTATACCTAAGCCAAAACCGATGATGACGGGACTGGCGCATTTGGGACATTTGGTGATTTATCTCCTGTTTATTGCGCTGCCAGTGATTGGTTTGGTGATGATGTATAACCGGGGCAACCCGTGGTTTGCGTTTGGTTTGACGATGCCTTACGCTTCAGAGGCCAATTTCGAACGGGTTGATAGCTTAAAGTCGTGGCATGAAACGCTGGCGAATCTGGGATATTTTGTCATCGGGTTGCACGCTGCGGCTGCACTGGCACACCACTATTTCTGGAAGGACAACACACTTCTACGCATGATGCCGCGTAAACGTTCCTGAAGGATATTTAAAGAAAACGCCTGTACTAAAACCGACCCGTGGTACAGGCGAAGAATACGGGCCTACATCGGAAGCGCCTATTATATTTATTTGTATGACAAATAAAACCATAATCCTTATCCATACGTCCATCTGGCTTATCTTTAATCAATTCACCCGATCTTTGATCTCATCAACGGTATCAAAATAAACCAGCGTATAACGTTCAAATCGAACATAAGATTCGATAAACCATGGAGGTTATATGAAAAAACTGGCACTTATCTTGTTTATGGGAACGCTTGTTTCCTTTTATGCCGATGCCGGGCGCAAACCCTGTTCTGGTTCGAAAGGGGGGATCTCACACTGTACGGCAGGCGGCAAATTTGTCTGTAATGATGGTTCTATTAGTGCATCGAAAAAAACATGCACTAACTGAAGTGTAAAAGGGGTGCCATGAGAAAATGAATCTGCTAGTCAGATGCGCGGGGAAAATCCCCGCGCTTGCCCTTACCTGGACGTGCAGGCCATGAGCGCAGCAACCTCCTTATCACCGTCCCGGAACCGCAGTTCGTAGAGCGTTTGTCGGGTCAGGAGTGTGAATGTCAGAATCGTAATGCAGATAATGAGCAGACACACCACCAGAGGGTTGCGCTTCATAGCCTTTCTCCTTGCCTGATGGCGGGTAAGAGGCTAACATCTGAATTGCTTGGTTCATTCGTTGGCCTCGGTTGATAGAAATATCGGTCGGGGCCTTCGTCTTTCTGATTCCCGGTTAGCCTGAAAACAGAAAGTCTCAGGCACCCGCAGGCATCCTATGAGGTTTCCTTAGGGACGAAAATAATCACTTCACGAAATTGCGTGCTGTTTTCCAGAATTTTTCGTCATTCGGTTTAGCCAGTTTAATCATTCGTTACTCTCTTCATTCCAATGGCATTATTCTTCTCTGCCATAATTGTTGTAAAAATGTGACGCAAAGAGGTTTTTGGTCGTAAGAAATTACCGTCAAGTGCCGATGACTTTCTATCAGGAGTAAACCTGGAAGAGAGACAACGGTAATGAATACAACTCCCTCACAGCGATTAGGTTTTTTGCATCACATCAGGCTGGTTCCGTTATTTGCCTGCATTCTTGGCGGTATCTTAGTTCTATTCGCATTAAGTTCAGCCCTGGCCGGCTATTTCCTTTGGCAGGCCGATCGCGATCAGCGTGATGTTACTGCGGAGATTGAGATTCGGACCGGGTTAGCGAACAGTTCAGATTTTTTGCGTTCAGCCCGGATCAATATGATTCAGGCTGGTGCTGCGAGTCGTATTGCTGAAATGGAAGCAATGAAGCGAAATATTGCGCAAGCCGAATCGGAGATTAAACAGTCGCAGCAAGGTTATCGTGCTTATCAGAATCGGTCGGTGAAAACACCTGCTGATGAAGCCCTCGACACTGAATTAAATCAACGCTTCCAGGCTTATATCACGGGTATGCAACCGATGTTGAAATATGCCAAAAATGGCATGTTTGAAGCGATTATCAATCATGAAAGTGAGCAGATCCGACCGCTGGATAATGCTTATACCGATATTTTGAGCAAAGCCGTTAAGATACGTAGCGCCAGAGCCAACCAACTGGCGGAACTGGCCCATCAGCGCACCCGCCTGGGTGGGATGTTCATGATTGGCGCGTTTGTGCTTGCCCTGGTCATGACGCTGATAACATTTATAGTGCTACGTCGGATCGTCATTCGTCCACTGCAACATGCCGCACAACGGATTGAAAAAATCGCCAGTGGCGATCTGACGATGAATGATGAACCGGCGGGTCGTAATGAAATCGGTCGCTTAAGTCGTCATTTACAGCAAATGCAGCATTCACTGGGGATGACAGTAGGGACTGTTCGACAGGGTGCGGAAGAGATTTATCGTGGCACCAGCGAAATTTCAGCTGGCAATGCGGACCTGTCATCTCGCACCGAAGAACAAGCGGCGGCTATCGAACAAACTGCCGCCAGCATGGAGCAACTTACTGCGACGGTGAAACAGAATGCGGATAACGCGCATCATGCCAGCAAACTGGCGCAAGAGGCTTCTATTAAAGCCAGCGATGGCGGGCAGATGGTTTCCGGTGTAGTAAAAACGATGGGCGCTATCTCCACGAGTTCGAAGAAAATTTCTGAGATCACCGCCGTCATCAACAGTATTGCTTTCCAGACGAATATTCTGGCACTGAATGCTGCCGTTGAAGCCGCGCGAGCGGGTGAGCAAGGGCGTGGATTTGCCGTTGTCGCCAGCGAAGTACGGACACTCGCAAGCCGCAGCGCTCAGGCGGCGAAAGAGATTGAAGGCTTGATCAGTGAATCAGTCAGGTTAATTGACCTGGGGTCGGATGAGGTGGCAATGGCAGGGAAAACCATGAGCACTATTGTTGATGCCGTCGCGAGTGTCACACATATCATGCAGGAAATCGCCGCCGCCTCGGATGAACAAAGCAGAGGCATAACTCAGGTTAGCCAGGCGATTTCTGAAATGGATAAGGTGACGCAACAGAATGCTTCTCTGGTAGAAGAGGCCTCAGCGGCGGCGGTGTCCCTTGAAGAACAGGCGGCACGATTAACTGAGGCGGTGGACGTATTCCGTCTGAACAAACATTCTGTGTCGGCAGAACCTCGCGGAGCTGGTGAACCAGTTAGTTTCGCTACGGTGTGAAAATGTTCAAGGAAGGGATCGACAGATCCCTTCACCTTTCAGAACGGCATTGATTTTCGAATAGCGTTAATCATCAACTGGCAACCAGAAGAGAACGTCGCATCTACGCGGGTCAGTATTCCAATCGGTTCGCCTGCACCATGTCCCGGAACAGGCAGGGCCACCAGCGTGGCATGACGCAGGTCGTCTTTTACAGCGCCAGAAGGGACAAACCACACGTAGTCGTATTCAACCGTAAGTTGACGAGATAGCGAAGCAGACAGCGTTTCGATACAACCCGAAGGAATTTTACATCCCTGGCTCTGCACTAATGCATCTGAATGCTGGCGTGGCGCAGTGCCTTCTGGTGATACAACGACCGGCCATTCCAGCACCCGGCTTAGCGTTACGTTCTCCTGAAGTAGCGGGTGATTAGGGCGGACAACCAGCTTCAGCGATTCAAGAAACAGCAGTTCGTAATTAAGCCCGGTCATCAGTTCAGGATCTGACATCCGACCAATGCCGATATCGATTTCCCCGGTTTTCAAACCCGCCAGAATCATAGGGTTACTCATTGTCGCAACTTGCAAGGTCGTCTCTTTTTGTTGCTGATGAAACTGACCTATAACCGAAGGTAATATCCCCAGTGCCGCAGTAGGTAGTGCACCAACCCTGACGACATCATTATTAAGACCTTCTTTACGATGAAGCGACTGTCCGGCAGTGTTGATGGCGTCAAGAACTCTGACTGCATGCGTTAAAAATTGTTCGCCGGGTAAGGTAAGTTGCGCCCCCTGACGACCACGCTCAAACAAGCGAGCGCCCGTCAGCTGCTCCAGTTCATTCAATGTCTTAGAGAGCGCAGGTTGACTCAAATTAAGGGTTTCAGCCGCGCGCCCCAAAGTTCCTTGTTGTGCGACAGCTACGAATGTATGAAGGTGGCGCAAACGGATGCGCTGACTAAACAGACTATTTTTTTCCATAAGCGATGTTAAAAACGAAGCGGTGTCGCTGACAAGTGAAGTTGTTTTATTATGATAACTTGATTGCAAAATATTATTAACAATTAAAGCAACTATGTTACAGCAAAATGGATAATATTGATGTTTTCGCGGCGAGATCACAGTTTGTAAATTCTTCCCGCCGGAGTGAATGCGGTTACCTACACTCCAGATTACTGACCACTGGAGGCAGACACTATGGCGAACAGCATCACGGCGGATGAGATTCGGGAACAGTTTTCGCAGGCAATGTCAGCCATGTACCAGCAAGAAGTTCCGCAGTACGGCACGCTGCTGGAACTGGTAGCTGATGTGAATCTGGCTGTGCTGGAAAACAATCCTCAACTGCACGAAAAAATGGTAAATGCAGACGAGCTGGCGCGACTGAATGTTGAACGTCATGGGGCGATTCGTGTTGGGACTGCACAAGAGCTTGCTACTCTTCGGCGGATGTTTGCCATTATGGGGATGTACCCGGTGAGCTATTACGATCTCTCGCAGGCGGGGGTGCCGGTACATTCGACAGCATTTCGGCCCATTGATGATGCTTCTCTGGCGCGTAATCCCTTCCGCGTTTTTACTTCATTACTCCGCCTTGAGCTTATCGAGAACGAAATTTTGCGCCAGAAAGCGGCGGAGATTCTGCGTCAGCGCGATATCTTCACCCCACGTTGTCGACAACTGTTAGAGGAATATGAGCAGCGGGGCGGTTTTAACGAAACACAGGCACAGGAGTTTGTGCAGGAAGCCCTGGAAACGTTTCGCTGGCACCAGTCAGCAACGGTAGATGAAGAAACCTATCGCGCCTTGCACAACGAACATCGGTTAATTGCTGATGTGGTCTGTTTTCCTGGATGCCATATCAACCACCTGACGCCACGTACGCTGGATATTGACCGGGTGCAGTCGATGATGCCTGAATGCGGAATTGAACCCAAAGTTCTGATCGAAGGGCCGCCGCGCCGCGAGGTACCGATTTTACTACGCCAGACCAGCTTTAAAGCACTGGAAGAGACGGTGTTGTTTGCGGGGCAGAAACAGGGCACGCATACCGCGCGCTTTGGTGAAATAGAGCAGCGTGGTGTGGCATTAACGCCGAAAGGGCGACAACTGTATGATGATCTTCTGCGTAACGCTGGAACCGGGCAGGATAATCTCACTCACCAAATGCATTTACAGGAAACCTTCCGCACTTTTCCTGACAGTGAGTTTTTAATGCGTCAGCAAGGGTTGGCATGGTTCCGGTACCGTCTGACGCCTTCGGGTGAGGCGCATCGTCAGGCGATTAATCCCGGAGACGATCCACAGCCCTTAATTGAACGTGGTTGGGTAGTGGCGCAACCCATTACCTATGAAGATTTCTTGCCCGTTAGCGCGGCGGGGATCTTCCAGTCAAATCTGGGTAATGAAACGCAGGCACGCAGTCACGGTAATGCCAGTCGCGAAGCATTTGAGCAGGCGTTGGGCTGCCCGGTTTTGGATGAGTTCCAGCTTTATCAGGAAGCGGAAGAACGCAGTAAACGTCGCTGTGGTTTGCTTTAAACTCTGACCATCCGCCTTTGCAAAAATTTGCCTGATTTTACAAACGAATCAGGCTCATCCCATCGACATAAAAAAATTGCCGATTTATGCATATTCTCTCAGTTCAACAATTGGATTATTAATAAATATTGTCTAGAGTGAGCGGTCATAAATAAGCACTTTCTTGCCGCTGAAAACGACCAGCGCGGGACCATTCACAACACCAGAAGGACTCACTTTCAGGTATGGATCGTAGACGATTTATTAAAGGTTCAATGGCTATGGCCGCCGTGTGCGGTACCAGCGGCATTGCTTCTCTTTTTTCTCAGGCGGCATTCGCGGCAGATTCTGATATTGCCGACGGGCAAACCCAACGTTTTGACTTCTCCATTCTACAGTCAATGGCGCACGACTTAGCGCAAACAGCGTGGCGAGGTGCGCCGCGTCCGTTACCTGACACTCTGGCGACAATGACGCCGCAGGCTTATAACAGTATTCAATACGACGCCGAAAAATCGCTCTGGCATAACGTTGAGAACCGTCAACTGGACGCTCAGTTCTTCCATATGGGAATGGGATTCCGTCGCCGCGTTCGTATGTTTTCTGTAGATCCAGCAACACATCTGGCGCGTGAAATTCACTTTCGCCCGGAGTTGTTCAAATACAACGATGCGGGTGTGGATACCAAACAATTAGAAGGGCAAAGCGATCTCGGTTTTGCCGGTTTTCGCGTGTTTAAAGCCCCCGAACTGGCGCGCCGTGATGTAGTATCATTCCTCGGCGCGAGTTATTTCCGCGCCGTTGATGACACATATCAATACGGTTTGTCGGCCCGCGGCCTGGCGATCGACACTTACACCGACAGCAAAGAAGAGTTCCCCGACTTTACCGCCTTCTGGTTTGATACGGTAAAACCAGGGGCAACCACCTTTACTGTTTATGCGTTGCTCGATAGCGCCAGCATTACTGGTGCCTATAAGTTCACTATCCATTGTGAGAAAAGTCAGGTGATTATGGATGTGGAAAATCACCTGTATGCGCGCAAAGACATTAAACAGCTGGGCATTGCGCCGATGACCAGCATGTTCAGCTGCGGTACTAATGAACGTCGGATGTGCGACACCATTCATCCGCAAATCCATGACTCTGATCGTCTGTCCATGTGGCGGGGCAACGGCGAGTGGATTTGCCGTCCGCTGAACAATCCGCAAAAATTGCAGTTCAATGCTTACACCGACAACAACCCGAAAGGGTTTGGTTTATTGCAACTGGATCGTGATTTCTCTCATTATCAGGACATTATGGGCTGGTATAACAAACGCCCAAGTCTGTGGGTGGAACCGCGTAACAAGTGGGGTAAGGGCACCATCGGCCTGATGGAAATCCCAACTACGGGTGAAACGCTGGATAACATTGTCTGCTTCTGGCAGCCAGAAAAAGCTGTAAAAGCGGGTGATGAGTTTGCATTCCAGTATCGTCTGTACTGGAGTGCGCAACCGCCTGTTCATTGCCCATTAGCGCGCGTTATGGCGACGCGTACCGGCATGGGCGGTTTCCCGGAAGGTTGGGCGCCAGGTGAACACTATCCCGAAAAATGGGCGCGTCGTTTTGCCGTCGATTTCGTTGGTGGTGATCTGAAAGCTGCCGCGCCAAAAGGCATTGAGCCGGTGATTACGCTTTCCAGTGGGGAAGCGAAGCAAATCGAAATTCTCTATATTGAACCCATTGATGGTTATCGTATTCAGTTTGACTGGTATCCGACTTCGGACTCCACTGATCCGGTCGATATGCGGATGTATCTGCGTTGTCAGGGCGACGCTATCAGTGAAACATGGCTGTATCAGTATTTCCCGCCAGCGCCGGATAAACGTCAGTATGTTGACGACCGCGTGATGAGTTAATCGTTTTTTCTTCGGCACCTTCTTCGGGAGGTGCCGTCTGGTTAAACACGATCCCGCTCGCATTTTTCCCTAAGTTAAATGAGTAATCTGATAGTGTGTATTTCAGATACACCTTGTCAGCCACTAACAGGGAGTGCGTATGTTTCCAGAATACCGAGATTTAATATCCCGTCTGAAAAACGAAAATCCTCGCTTTATGTCCTTGTTCGATAAACACAATAAACTTGATCATGAAATTGCCAGAAAGGAAGGTTCCGACGGTCGAGGGTACAATGCGGAAGTGGTCCGCATGAAAAAACAAAAGCTACAGTTAAAAGATGAGATGCTCAAAATCCTGCAGCAGGAGAGCGTCAAAGAGGTGTAAACTTTCCTAAGCCGCCAGCCAGGCGGCTTTTTTAACAACTGCATGGATTGACTGGAGATAAGATGACCGAAACGATAAAAGTAAGTGAATCACTTGAATTACATGCTGTTGCAGAAAGTCATGTCACACCTCTTTATCAGTTAATCTGTAAAAATAGAACCTGGTTACAGCAGTCGCTAAACTGGCCGCAGTTTGTTCAAAGTGAAGAGGACACGCGAAAAACGGTGCAGGGCAATGTAATGTTGCATCAACGCGGATATGCCAAAATGTTCATGATTTTCAAAGAAGATGAACTTATCGGCGTTATCTCGTTTAATCGTATTGAACCACTGAATAAAACCGCTGAAATCGGCTACTGGCTGGACGAATCTCATCAGGGGCAGGGGATCATTTCTCAGGCGCTGCAGGCATTGATTCATCATTACGCTCAGTCTGGTGAACTTAGACGCTTCGTGATCAAATGTCGGGTGGACAATCCGCAAAGCAACCAGGTCGCTTTGCGCAATGGTTTTATCCTTGAAGGTTGTCTGAAACAGGCTGAGTTCCTGAATGATGCCTATGATGATGTGAACTTATACGCGCGTATTATCGATTCACAATAACCCTGCCAGCGGCGTTCGCGTAATGCGCTCCTCGCCGTTAATGACTTTTGGACCACGGACATGAACCGTGTCGCCATCAAAGGCTTCAACGACGGCGTGGTCAGTTAACTCCACATGGTTTTCAATTATCACCGCACCTGTAATACGGCTCTCACCTTGTATTACAACGTGCTCGTCGAGCAGAATCGGTCCGCCACGTACCACGGCATTTCCGCCAATCAAGACATGATGTTTTAACACACAATTACCTTCCACAATGGCATATTCCGCCACCTGCGAACTGTAATGAATCGTCGGAATGGCATCTTCTTCTATGCCAGCTTTCACCTGCGCGTGACCGTAGACTTTAGCGCAATCGCATAGCCAGACGTTGTTCTCTTCATTACCTTCAACACTGGCAAAATCAAAAACTTCGGCGCGATGTTCAATAAAAGCATACCGGACGACGGCATCGCCATAAATTTGTGCCTGGTGAACAATACGCGAGGCGCTAACCCTTGCGCGATCATAAATTTGTAGCAGGAGTTGATGGTCGGGCGTTAAGCCTTGTGCGGCGACGATCATAGAATGTTGATCAATTAAGGCGTGACCAAATATTCTACATTGCCCGTAAACTAATGAGTCATGAATGGTGACACTGTCACTTATATATGCACCCTGGCTGATTTCACTATTATCGATCCAGACGTTATCCGTTGCGTAAACCTCTCCCCACAGCACGCTGGTGCCGGTGATACGCGTATTACCGGAAATCACCGTTCCGCCGAACGCAATAGCATTCTGGTCGTAAATCCAGCAATTTCCTTCCTGTGCTAACACCGTTTCGCGATCGATCCAGCCGCCAGCGGTTCCTGCTATCACATCGTTAAAATCGCTAATGGCGATAATCTGCCGTAATAACACATTTTTTTTAGTGCCATCTTCCTGATAACTAAAGGCTCGCTGTTCTTCACTTAGACGATATTTGCGCATAGCGTTTTCCCACAGGTGACTTACTATAACCGTAGCAAATTCTGCGGCTCTGGCTATGCTCGAGAAAATTCCATAAAATGCATTTCAAATATACTTTATAAATTAAACAAAATGAGTAAGAAGATGCAGAGCGATAAAGTGCTCAATTTGCCGGCAGGCTATTTTGGTATTGTGTTGGGGACGATAGGGATGGGATTTGCCTGGCGCTATGCCAGCCAGGTTTGGCAGGTCAGCCACTGGTTAGGGGATGGGCTGGTGATTCTGGCGATGATCATCTGGGGATTATTGACTGGCGCATTTATTACCCGACTCATACGCTTTCCGCATAGCGTGCTGGCAGAAGTGCGCCATCCAGTGCTGAGCAGTTTTGTGAGTTTGTTTCCGGCAACGACGATGCTGGTGGCGATTGGTTTTGTTCCGTGGTTTCGCCCACTGGCGGTGTGCCTGTTCAGTTTTGGTGTCGTGGTTCAGTTGGCTTATGCCGCCTGGCAAACTGCGGGATTATGGCGCGGATCTCACCCTGAAGAAGCTACCACGCCTGGACTGTATCTGCCGACAGTTGCCAACAACTTTATCAGCGCAATGGCCTGTGGTGCATTGGGCTACACCGACGCCGGTCTGGTGTTTTTAGGCGCAGGCGTTTTCTCATGGTTAAGCCTGGAACCGGTGATCTTGCAGCGTCTGCGCAGTTCGGGAGAATTACCCACGGCGCTGCGGACATCACTCGGCATTCAGCTCGCTCCTGCGCTCGTGGCCTGTAGTGCCTGGCTGAGCGTCAACGGCGGCGAGGGTGACACGCTGGCGAAAATGCTTTTCGGTTATGGGCTGCTGCAACTGCTGTTTATGCTACGTCTGATGCCATGGTATCTCTCCCAGCCATTTAATGCTTCATTCTGGAGTTTCTCGTTCGGCGTATCTGCACTGGCAACCACCGGTTTGCATCTGGGGAGTGGCAGCGATAATGGATTTTTCCATACGCTGGCGGTGCCGCTGTTTATCTTTACCAATTTTATTATTGCAATACTGCTCATCCGTACTTTTGCGCTTCTGATGCAGGGAAAATTGTTAGTCAGAACCGAGCGCGCCGTTTTAATGAAAGCAGAGGACAAAGAATGATCATTCGTGATGAAAACTATTTTACTGATAAATATGAATTAACCCGCACACACTCTGAAGTGCTGGAAGCGGTGAAAGTGGTTAAACCGGGTAAAACGCTGGATCTGGGCTGTGGCAATGGTCGTAACAGTCTTTACCTGGCAGCCAATGGTTATGAAGTTGACGCATGGGATAAAAATGCCATGAGTATCGCCAACGTCGAGCGCATTAAATCCATTGAAAATCTGGATAATTTACACACCCGGGTCGTTGATCTGAATAACCTCACGTTTGATGGGCAATACGATTTTATTCTTTCGACTGTGGTGCTGATGTTCCTTGAGGCTAAAACCATCCCAGGGCTGATTGCCAATATGCAACGTTGCACTAAACCTGGCGGTTACAACCTGATTGTGGCGGCGATGGATACCGCTGATTATCCATGTACCGTCGGCTTCCCGTTTGCCTTCAAAGAGGGAGAATTACGTCGATATTACGAAGGCTGGGAGAGGGTGAAATACAATGAAGACGTCGGCGAGCTGCACCGCACCGACGCCAACGGTAATCGTATTAAACTGCGTTTCGCCACGATGCTGGCACGTAAAAAATGATCCGGTAAGAACAAAGCGCGTGAAAATTCCCCACGCTGAGATGGTTTACTGTTCTTCTTTTCGGTAAGCATATTTTTTATCGAAGGGATGTGAAATCAATCACAGTAGTCGAAGTTTTTTAGCCGCTTAACTTACTGAAATTTAACTACTGATGATTGACTTAGTCCCTTTTTCGGCATTGACTATGTCGTCTGAAAAGGGGCTAAAAAATTTATTTTCACCAACACTTTTTTTGCCACAACACGAAGCGGCGCTTTTTGCTATAACTTAGAAAGTAATATAATCATCTCAGGAAACTATTCATGCGTACCACATCATTTGCGAAAGTTGCAGCTTTATGCGGCTTGTTGGCTCTGTCTGGTTGTGCCTCTAAAATCACCCAGCCAGATAAATATTCTGGTTTTTTAAACAATTACTCTGATTTAAAAGAAACAACCTCAGCAACAGGTAAACCTGTTTTACGTTGGGTAGACCCGAGTTTTGATCAAAGCAAATATGACAGCATCGTCTGGAACCCAATCACTTATTATCCGGTGCCAAAACCTTCTACCCAGGTAGGGCAGAAAGTTCTGGATAAAATTTTGAGTTATACCAACACCGAAATGAAAGAAGCGATTGCGCAGCGTAAACCACTGGTTACCACCGCTGGGCCGCGTAGTCTGATTTTCCGTGGGGCCATTACCGGTGTAGATACCAGCAAAGAAGGGCTGCAATTCTATGAAGTGGTTCCTGTTGCATTAGTGGTTGCGGGGACGCAAATGGCTACAGGCCACCGTACCATGGATACTCGCTTGTATTTTGAAGGTGAGCTGATTGATGCAGCGACTAATAAACCGGTTATCAAAGTCGTTCGTCAGGGCGAAGGTAAAGACCTGAATAACGAAAGTACGCCAATGGCTTTCGAAAATATTAAACAAGTTATTGATGACATGGCGACCGATGCCACCATGTTTGACGTTAACAAAAAGTAGTTCCAGACGCGCCATCGTTAGATGGCGCTTTTTATTATCGGTTTCTGTCAGCGATTAAATTCAACACCACGTAACAAACGCCTCCGGCAATTAATCCCCAAAACGCAGAACCAATCCCGACCAGCGTCAATCCACTTGCCGTTACCAGAAATGCCACCACCGCCGCGTCTCGCTCACGCTCATTATGCAGCGCCTGATACAAACTGCCGCCAATGGTACTCAACAGCGCCAGACCTGCCAGCATCTGGATCCAACTTACGGGCAGGGCAGCCATCATCCCGGTAATAGCACTACCAAAAAGACCTGCGAGCAAATAAAAAATGCCGGCAACGGCAGCTGCCAGCCAACGTTGATCTTTATCTGGATGCGCTTCCGGGCTTTGACAAATAGCTGCGGTGATTGCCGCAATACCGACGGAATAAACGCCGAAAGGGGAAAAAACAAGCGCCAGCAATCCAGTAAACACAATCAACGGCGAAACAGGAGCCGAATACCCGGCAGCTTTCATTGCTGCGATACCCGGTGCGTTTTGCGATGCCATCGTCACCAGAAAAAGGGGGAGTGCAACGCTCAGACTGTGAGCAAACGAAAAATCAGGGGGAATATAAGTGGGGAGAACGGGTTTAAAGACAACATCAGTTGTGACAACGTCACCTTGCGCGATAACGATCACGATCCCAATAATCATCGCGGCAATTACCGCATAGCGCGGCGCAACGGCCCTGGTTGCCAGCCATACCAGCAACATACTGCCACACAACGTAAATTGATCATCCAGACTGGCAAACGCCTGTAAACCAAAGCGTAATAAAATCCCGGCAAGCATTGCCGCCGCAAGCGAGTGCGGAATAATGCGCATCAGACGAGCAAAGAGTCCCGTTATGCCGCAGAGGACTATTAACGCGTTGGTGACAATAAAAACGCCGATGGCTTCGTTAAGTGTTAGTCCCTGTAATCCGGTGACCAACAAAGCCGCGCCAGGCGTTGACCATGCGGTGAGAACAGGTACGCGATACCATAATGTCAGAGTCAGCGTACTGACGCCCATTGCCAGCCCCAGCGCCGTCATCCAGCCAGAGATTTGTGCAGTGGTGGCTCCGGCGACAATCGCTGCTTGCCAGATTATTGCCGCTGAACTGGCGTAGCCAATTAATACCGCCAGAAACCCCGCCAGTAGCGTGGGTGGAGGAATAGAAAACAGACGCATAGTCACCTCGTGCGTTATAACGTACAGGTACCGTAGCATTTGTCCGTTATAACGCACAAGTGATAAACTTCCGTTTTGCCGGAGGAGTCGCATGGAAAATCTCGCTCGCTTTTTATCCACCACACTTAAACAACTACGTCAGCAGCGCGGCTGGAGTCTTTCGCGACTGGCAGAAGCGACGGGCGTTTCTAAAGCGATGTTAGGGCAGATTGAGCGTAATGAATCCAGCCCGACGGTCGCGACATTATGGAAAATTGCCACCGGGTTGAACGTGCCATTTTCAACATTTATTTCTCCGCCGCAGTCCGCTACGCCTTCAGTTTATGATCCACAACAGCAGGCGATGGTGATCACTTCACTGTTTCCTTATGATCCACAACTCTGCTTTGAACACTTCTCGATTCAGATGGCACCCGGTGCAATAAGCGAATCGACGCCCCATGAGAAGGGAGTAATCGAACATGTTGTCGTCATTGATGGGCAACTTGATCTGTGCGTTGATGGTGAATGGCAGAGCCTTAATTGTGGAGAAGGCGCTCGATTTGCTGCAGACGTCACGCATGTCTATCGTAATGGTGGGGAGCAAACCGTACATTTTCATTCCCTCATCCATTACCCACGCAGTTAAGCGGGAAAACTATTTCGCAACGTCGCGCTTGTGGCTAAAATAGCCGCCATTTTTCAGCTACTGGATAAGAATGTGACCGTATCTTCTCATCGACTTGAACTGTTAAGCCCGGCACGCGATGCCGCCATTGCCCGCGAAGCTATTTTGCACGGTGCCGATGCTGTTTATATCGGCGGCCCTGGTTTTGGTGCCCGTCATAATGCCAGTAATAGCCTGAAAGATATTGCCGAGTTGGTGCCGTTTGCCCATCGTTATGGTGCAAAAATTTTCGTCACGCTTAACACCATTTTGCATGATGATGAGCTGGAACCCGCGCAACGGCTGATTACTGACCTCTACCAGACCGGTGTCGATGCGCTGATTGTTCAGGATATGGGGATTCTGGAACTTGATATTCCGCCGATTGAACTGCACGCCAGTACGCAGTGCGATATTCGTACAGTAGAAAAAGCGAAGTTCCTCTCTGATGTTGGCTTCACGCAGATTGTGCTGGCGCGAGAGCTGAATCTTGAGCAGATCCGCGCGATTCACCAGGCCACGGACGCGACCATTGAATTCTTTATTCATGGTGCATTGTGCGTGGCCTATTCTGGTCAGTGCTACATTTCTCATGCGCAAACAGGGCGTAGCGCCAACCGTGGCGATTGCTCGCAGGCGTGCCGTTTGCCATACACATTGAAAGACGATCAGGGGCGGGTGGTTTCCTATGAAAAACATCTGCTGTCGATGAAAGATAACGATCAGACTGCCAACCTTGGCGCGCTGATTGATGCTGGCGTGCGCTCCTTCAAGATTGAAGGGCGTTACAAAGATATGAGCTACGTGAAGAATATCACCGCCCATTATCGCCAGATGCTGGATGCCATTATTGAAGAACGTGGCGATCTGGCGCGTGCTTCATCAGGTCGTACTGAACATTTCTTTGTTCCATCGACGGAAAAGACTTTCCACCGTGGTAGCACAGATTATTTTGTGAATGCCCGTAAAGGCGATATTGGCGCGTTCGATTCGCCGAAATTTATCGGCCTGCCGGTGGGTGAAGTATTGAAAGTGGCGAAAGATCATCTTGATGTTGCCGTCACCGAGCCACTGGCAAATGGCGATGGCCTGAACGTGATGATTAAACGTGAAGTAGTCGGTTTTCGTGCCAATACGGTAGAGAAAACCGGAGAAAATCAGTACCGCGTCTGGCCAAATGAAATGCCAGCAGATTTGCACAAAATTCGTCCACATCACCCACTAAACCGTAATCTTGATCATAACTGGCAGCAGGCACTGACAAAAACCTCCAGCGAACGCCGGGTGGCGGTAGACATTGAACTGGGCGGCTGGCAGGAACAACTGATTCTGACCCTCACCAGTGAAGAGGGTGTCAGCGTCACGCATACCCTGGACGGGCAATTCGACGAAGCCAATAACGCCGAAAAAGCAATGAACAATCTGAAGGATGGTCTGGCAAAACTGGGGCAAACCATCTATTACGCCCGCGATGTGCAAATTAATTTGCCCGGGGCGCTGTTTGTACCAAACAGTCTGTTAAACCAGTTCCGCCGTGAAGCCGCCGACATGCTGGATGCTGCACGTCTAGCCTGTTACCAGCGGGGCAGCCGTAAACCGGTTGCTGATCCTGCGCCGGTTTATCCGCAAACGCATCTGAGTTTCCTCGCGAACGTATACAACCAGAAAGCGCGTGAATTTTATCATCGCTATGGTGTGCAGCTGATTGACGCGGCGTATGAGGCACATGAAGAGAAGGGCGAAGTCCCGGTGATGATCACTAAGCATTGTCTGCGCTTTGCCTTCAATCTGTGCCCGAAACAGGCGAAAGGCAATATCAAAAGCTGGAAGGCGACACCAATGCAACTGGTTAACGGCGATGAAGTATTAACGCTAAAGTTTGATTGCCGCCCATGCGAGATGCACGTCATTGGCAAAATCAAAAATCACATACTGAAAATGCCGTTACCGGGAAGCGTAGTGGCATCCGTAAGTCCGGATGATCTGCTGAAAACATTGCCGAAGCGAAAAGGGTAAAACGCCAGTTTTCTGGTTACTCACAACTTATTGAATCTGCATGATATTGCCTGCCGGGTAAGGCGTCATGCCGCATCCGGCAACAAATGACTCAACGTTGTCCCGCTTCTGGTTTGCGCGATTTTTGCCAGTAAAAATGCTCGCGCAAACCTTCCGCCGACTCTTCCGCCACAGCACGCAATTCATCGCTGTCCGCTTCATGACGCAGCTGATGATCCACATTCTTTACCCACACAAATTCATGTCCTTTGTGCCCTGCCATGAGTTGTCCTGAGAACAGCGCACACGTTAATAAGACAACCGATAACACCTTCGAAAACATCCCACCACCTTTTTCTGACCTTTTGCCGCTATGATGCCGATCGTTTCTTGAGGTTATTATTCAGTTTTGCAAATTAGCGCAAAGAAATTCTGGAATCTTCCTTCCTGATTTTGCATTGCATTCTGCCGTTGCGGCGATTTAGTGCTATTTTCGAGCAAATTACACACGGAGGTAAACACTAATGTTTACTTTGTTGATATACTCAGCGGCAGGGAGGTGATGTGAAACAAAGCGAGTTCAGACGTTGGCTCGAATCTCAGGGCGTCGATGTGGCGAATGGCAGCAACCATTTGAAACTCAGGTTTCAAGGGCGACGCAGTGTCATGCCGCGTCACCCCAGTGATGAGATAAAAGAACCATTGCGTAAAGCAATCCTGAAGCAACTCGGTTTGAGTTAATCGCCAATTAAAAAGGTTAATGACATGCGAGAGACAGTCGAAATTATGCGTTATCCCGTCACTCTTACACCCGCGCCGGAAGGCGGTTATATGGTTTCTTTTGTGGATATCCCTGAAGCGTTGACCCAGGGCGAAACAGTTGCTGAAGCGATGGAAGCGGCAAAAGATGCTTTACTGACCGCATTTGATTTTTATTTTGAAGATAACGAGCTTATCCCGTTAAACTTCGCCATTAAATAGTCACGATCACTTTATTGAAGTGCCTTTGAGCGTCGCCTCTAAGGTATTGCTGTTAAATGCTTTTTTACAGTCAGAAATCACTCAGCAAGAGTTAGCCAGACGAATTGGCAAACCTAAACAGGAGATTACTCGCCTATTTAATTTGCACCATGCGACAAAAATCGACGCCGTCCAGCTCGCGGCAAAGGCGCTTGGCAAAGAGTTATCGCTGGTGATGGTTTAATTACAGTTAACGAAAAGTTGTCATTTTTAACAACTGATATAGACTGCCGAATCATCTGCACATAATTACGATTCGATAATGAAAAAATACCAGCAGCTTGCAGAACAATTACGCGAGCAGATTGCGTCGGGTATCTGGCAACCTGGCGATCGTTTGCCTTCGTTGCGTGACCAGGTGGCGCTTTCTGGCATGAGCTTTATGACTGTCAGCCATGCCTATCAGTTGCTCGAAAGTCAGGGACATATTATCGCTCGACCGCAGTCGGGTTATTACGTTGCGCCACAGGCAATAAAAATGCCGAAAGCGCCAGTCATTCCTGTCACTCGAGATGAAGCAGTCGATATCAACACCTATATTTTTGATATGTTGCAGGCCAGTCGCGATCCGTCGGTAGTTCCGTTTGCCTCGGCCTTTCCCGACCCGCGACTTTTCCCCCTCCAACAACTAAACCGCTCGCTGGCGCAGGTAAGCAAAACCGCCACGGCGATGAGCGTGATTGAAAACTTACCGCCAGGAAACGCAGAACTGCGTCAGGCTATTGCTCGTCGTTATGCCTTACAGGGCATCACTATTTCTCCTGATGAAATTGTCATTACCGCCGGGGCGTTAGAGGCATTAAACCTCAGTTTACAAGCGGTCACTGAACCGGGCGATTGGGTGATAGTAGAGAATCCTTGTTTCTACGGCGCGTTGCAGGCGCTGGAGCGGTTACGGCTGAAGGCGTTATCGGTGGCGACGGACGTTAAAGAAGGGATTGATCTCAAGGCGCTGGAACTGGCGTTGCAGGAGTATCCGGTGAAAGCGTGCTGGCTGATGACTAATAGCCAGAATCCACTCGGATTTACCTTAACGCCGCAGAAAAAAGCGCGGCTGGTAGCGTTGCTCAATCAGTACAACGTAACGCTGATTGAAGATGACGTTTACAGCGAACTTTATTTTGGACGGGAAAAACCGCTGCCTGCGAAAGCGTGGGATCACCACGATGGTGTTTTGCATTGCTCTTCGTTTTCGAAATGTCTGGTGCCTGGTTTTCGTATTGGTTGGGTCGCCGCCGGAAAACATGCACGTAAAATTCAACGCTTGCAGTTGATGAGTACGCTTTCCACCAGCTCACCGATGCAGCTTGCTCTGGTGGATTACCTTTCCACGCGCCGATACGACGCCCATCTTCGTCGCCTGCGTCGCCAGCTTGCGGAACGTAAACAACGTGCCTGGCAAGCACTGCTGCGTTATCTGCCTGCGGAAGTGAAAATTCATCATAATGACAGCGGTTATTTTCTCTGGCTGGAGCTTCCCGAACCGTTAGATGCGGGCGAATTAAGCCTGGCGGCACTGGCGCATCATATCAGTATTGCGCCGGGTAAAATGTTTTCTACCGGTGAAAACTGGTCACGTTTTTTCCGTTTTAATACCGCGTGGCAGTGGGGAGAACGTGAAGAACAGGCGGTTAAACAATTAGGCAAACTTATTCAAGAACGGCTGTAATAGCGTTTAATTAAATTCCTCTCAGGTTGGGTAATATGAATTTCGAATAGCAGTCATATTTCCTAACTCCTTGTCTATACTCCAGAAGATAACCTTACAGACGGCATAATGCGCGGTAGCTCACAACCTGATTAAATTTTCTCAGGGGCGAAGGTGTGCCTGCTAGCCGCCGTCTATGGTTAAACAAGGAGATATTTTTACGGCACGGCGGCTGAACAATTAATTACGACAGGAGTAAGACCTTATGAGCAAGACATTTGCCCGCAGCAGCCTGTGTGCGCTCACCATGACAATAATGACCGCTCACGCCGCCGAACCGCCTACCAATTTAGATAAACCGGAAGGGCGACTGGATATTATCGCCTGGCCGGGATACATCGAACGCGGACAAACTGATAAACAATACGACTGGGTAACGCAATTCGAAAAAGAGACAGGCTGCGCGGTGAATGTTAAAACCGCCGCGACTTCCGATGAAATGGTCAGTCTGATGACCAAAGGGGGTTACGATCTGGTTACGGCATCCGGCGATGCCTCGCTGCGCCTGATTATGGGCAAACGCGTGCAGCCAATTAATACCGCCTTGATTCCCAACTGGAAAGCGCTCGATCCGCGCGTGGTTAAAGGCGACTGGTTTAACGTTGGCGGCAAAGTTTATGGCACACCTTACCAATGGGGGCCGAACCTGCTGATGTACAACACTAAAACCTTCCCGACGCCGCCGGATAGCTGGCAAGTGGTTTTTGTTGAGCAGAATCTGCCGGACGGCAAGAGCAATAAAGGCCGGGTACAGGCTTATGATGGCCCTATCTACATTGCGGACGCTGCGTTGTTCGTTAAAGCCACTCAGCCGCAGTTGGGCATCAGCGATCCGTATCAACTCACCGAAGAACAGTACCAGGCGGTGCTGAAAGTGCTGCGCGATCAACATAATTTGATCCATCGCTACTGGCATGACACTACCGTGCAAATGAGCGATTTCAAAAACGAGGGTGTGGTTGCTTCCAGTGCATGGCCCTATCAGGCCAACGCCCTGAAAGCCGAAGGCCAGCCTGTCGCTACCGTTTTCCCGAAGGAGGGCGTTACCGGTTGGGCTGACACCACCATGCTACATAGTGAAGCGAAACATCCGGTTTGCGCCTACAAATGGATGAACTGGTCATTAACGCCAAAAGTGCAGGGCGATGTGGCGGCCTGGTTTGGCTCGTTACCAGTAGTGCCGCAAGGGTGTAAAGCCAGTCCGTTATTAGGCGAGAAAGGTTGTGAAACAAACGGTTTTAACTATTTCGATAAAATCGCCTTCTGGAAAACACCTATAGCAGAAGGGGGCAAGTTTGTTCCCTACAGTCGCTGGACGCAGGATTACATTGCCATTATGGGCGGTCGCTAACTTCGCTGGGGTGTTTTATGACGTACGCAGTGGAGTTTGACAACGTCTCGCGGTTGTACGGTGACGTGCGCGCAGTAGATGGCGTCAGTATTGCGATAAAAGATGGTGAGTTCTTCTCTATGCTGGGGCCGTCCGGCTCCGGCAAAACCACCTGCCTGCGCCTGATTGCTGGCTTCGAACAGCTTTCCGGCGGGGCTATCTCTATCTTTGGTAAACCCGCCAGCAATCTGCCACCGTGGGAGCGGGACGTGAATACTGTCTTCCAGGACTACGCACTATTTCCGCATATGTCGATTCTTGACAATGTCGCCTATGGGCTGATGGTCAAAGGCGTGAATAAAAAGCAGCGGCACGCAATGGCGCAAGAGGCGCTGGAGAAAGTGGCGTTGGGGTTTGTACAGCAACGTAAACCGTCACAACTTTCTGGTGGTCAGCGCCAGCGAGTCGCCATCGCCAGAGCACTGGTGAACGAACCGCGTGTGTTATTGCTGGATGAACCGCTCGGCGCACTGGATCTCAAATTGCGTGAGCAGATGCAGCTGGAACTGAAAAAACTGCAACAGTCTCTCGGTATCACTTTTATCTTCGTTACCCACGATCAGGGCGAAGCGTTATCGATGTCCGATCGTGTGGCGGTTTTCAATAATGGACGCATTGAGCAGGTCGATTCCCCGCGCGATCTCTATATGCGCCCGCGCACGCCGTTTGTTGCCGGGTTCGTTGGTACATCGAATGTTTTTGATGGACTGATGGCAGAGAAACTTTGTGGCATGACGGGAAGCTTCGCCCTGCGACCGGAACATATCCGCCTCAACACCCCTGGTGAACTGCAGGCCAATGGCACGATCCAGGCGGTGCAATATCAGGGCGCGGCAACTCGTTTTGAACTGAAATTGAACGGCGGTGAAAAACTGCTGGTGAGTCAGGCCAATATGACAGGCGAAGAACTGCCTGCCACGCTCACGCCCGGACAACAGGTGATGGTTTCCTGGTCGCGTGATGTGATGGTGCCGCTGGTTGAGGAGAGGTGAATGGCGATGAATGTATTGCAATCACCTTCACGTCCAGGTCTGGGTAAGGTGTCCGGTTTCTTCTGGCGTAATCCGGGGCTGGGGCTGTTTTTACTGCTGCTTGGCCCGCTAATGTGGTTTGGCATTGTCTATTTCGGCTCGCTGCTGACGCTGTTATGGCAGGGCTTTTATACTTTTGACGATTTCACCATGTCGGTAACGCCGGAACTGACGCTGGCGAATATCCGTGCGCTGTTTAATCCGGCGAATTACGACATCATTCTCCGCACGCTGACTATGGCTGTGGCAGTCACTATCGCCAGCGCCATTCTGGCTTTTCCAATGGCGTGGTATATGGCGCGCTATACCAGCGGGAAAATGAAAGCGTTTTTTTATATTGCGGTAATGTTGCCGATGTGGGCGAGCTACATTGTTAAAGCCTATGCCTGGACGTTATTGCTGGCAAAAGATGGCGTGGCTCAGTGGTTTTTACAACATCTTGGGCTGGAACCACTGCTGACTGCGTTCCTTACATTACCTGCGGTGGGCGGCAATACGCTGTCAACTTCCGGGCTGGGGCGCTTTCTGGTGTTTCTCTATATCTGGTTGCCGTTCATGATCCTGCCCGTGCAGGCGGCGCTTGAGCGTTTGCCGCTGTCATTGTTGCAGGCGTCGGCTGATCTTGGCGCACGTCCACGACAAACCTTTCGCTATGTGGTGCTGCCGCTGGCAATCCCTGGTATTGCCGCTGGCTCTATCTTTACCTTTTCACTCACACTGGGCGATTTTATTGTTCCTCAGCTGGTTGGCCCTCCAGGATATTTTATCGGCAATATGGTTTATTCCCAGCAGGGAGCGATTGGCAATATGCCGATGGCGGCGGCATTCACCCTGGTGCCGATTGTTCTTATCGCACTGTACCTGGCGTTCGTGAAACGTCTGGGAGCGTTCGATGCACTCTGAACGCGCACCGTTTTTCCTCAAACTGGCGGCCTGGGGCGGCGTGGTTTTCCTACATTTTCCCATCCTGATTATCGCCGCCTATGCCTTTAACACTGAAGATGCGGCGTTTAGTTTTCCACCGCAAGGCCTGACGCTGCGCTGGTTTAGCGTGGCAGCACAGCGTAGTGATATTCTTGATGCAGTGACACTGTCACTTAAAGTGGCAGCGCTGGCGACATTAATCGCGCTGGTGTTAGGGACGCTGGCCGCTGCCGCGCTGTGGCGACGAGACTTTTTCGGCAAAAACGCCATTTCGCTGTTACTGTTGCTGCCCATTGCGCTGCCGGGCATTGTCACTGGTCTGGCGCTATTAACCGCCTTTAAAACCATCAATCTGGAGCCGGGATTTTTCACCATCGTGGTCGGCCATGCGACTTTTTGCGTAGTGGTGGTGTTTAACAATGTCATCGCCCGTTTTCGCCGCACCTCGTGGAGTCTGGTTGAGGCGTCAATGGATCTTGGGGCCAATGGCTGGCAAACCTTCCGCTACGTAGTGTTGCCGAATCTCAGTTCGGCGCTACTGGCAGGAGGAATGCTGGCGTTTGCCTTGTCGTTCGATGAAATCATCGTGACGACTTTTACGGCAGGTCATGAACGAACGTTACCGTTGTGGTTGCTCAATCAGCTTGGGCGACCGCGTGATGTACCGGTAACCAACGTGGTGGCACTGCTGGTTATGTTGGTAACAACCTTGCCGATCCTGGGGGCCTGGTGGCTAACCCGCGAAGGCGACAATGGTCAATAACCACTGATACAGGAATATGCTATGCAACATAAGTTACTGATTAACGGAGAACTGGTTAGCGGCGAAGGGGAAAAACAGCCTGTCTATAATCCGGCAACGGGGGACGTTTTACTGGAGATTGCCGAGGCATCCGCAGAGCAGGTCAATGCTGCTGTTCGCGCGGCAGATGCAGCATTTGCCGAATGGGGGCAAACCACGCCGAAAGTGCGTGCGGAATGTCTGCTGAAACTGGCTGATGTTATCGAAGAAAATGGTCAGGTTTTTGCCGAACTGGAGTCCCGTAATTGTGGCAAACCGCTGCATAGTGCGTTCAATGATGAAATTCCGGCGATTGTCGATGTCTTTCGCTTTTTCGCCGGAGCAGCTCGCTGCCTGAATGGTCTGGCGGCAGGTGAATATCTTGAAGGTCATACTTCGATGATCCGTCGCGATCCGTTGGGGGTCGTGGCTTCTATCGCACCGTGGAATTATCCGCTGATGATGGCTGCGTGGAAACTGGCTCCGGCGCTGGCGGCAGGGAACTGCGTAGTGCTTAAACCATCAGAAATTACCCCGCTGACCGCGTTGAAGTTGGCAGAGCTGGCGAAAGATATCTTCCCGGCTGGCGTGATTAATGTACTGTTTGGCAGAGGCAAAACGGTGGGCGATCCGCTGACCGGTCATACCAAAGTGCGGATGGTGTCGCTGACGGGCTCTATCGCCACTGGGGAACACATCATCAGCCATACCGCGCCGTCCATTAAGCGTACTCATATGGAACTTGGTGGCAAAGCGCCAGTGATTGTTTTTGATGATGCGGATATTGAAGCAGTGGTCGAAGGTGTACGTACATTTGGCTATTACAATGCCGGACAGGATTGTACTGCGGCTTGTCGGATCTACGCGCAAAAAGGCATTTACGATACGCTGGTGGAAAAACTGGGTGCTGCGGTGGCAACGTTAAAATCGGGTGCGCCGGATGACGAGTCTACGGAGCTTGGACCTTTAAGCTCGCTGGCGCATCTCGAACGCGTCAGCAAGGCAGTAGAAGAGGCGAAAGCGACAGGGCACATCAAAGTGATCACTGGCGGTGAAAAGCGCAAGGGTAATGGCTATTACTATGCGCCGACGCTACTGGCTGGCGCATTACAGGACGATGCCATCGTGCAAAAAGAGGTATTTGGTCCGGTAGTGAGTGTTACGCTCTTCGACAACGAAGAACAGGTGGTGAACTGGGCGAATGACAGCCAGTACGGACTTGCATCCTCGGTATGGACGAAAGATGTGGGCAGGGCGCATCGCGTCAGCGCGCGGCTGCAATATGGTTGTACCTGGGTCAATACCCATTTCATGCTGGTAAGTGAAATGCCGCACGGTGGGCAGAAACTTTCTGGTTACGGCAAGGATATGTCACTTTATGGGCTGGAGGATTACACCGTCGTCCGCCACGTCATGGTTAAACATTAAGGATAATATTGCAGATCGTAAGAGTATGAGAAGATCTTGCGTACTGTCAGAGCACTGATTTCTCTGACAGTACGTGCTGCGTGCAAAATCACTACATCAAATAAACCAGCCAAATCTCATAGAGATAAGAGTAAACAAACCAACAGCAGCAAAGACATTTATCAGTACTACAGTTCTACTGGAAACATTCATTTTTGCCACCTTTTATCATTGCCCCTATGTGTATAGTACGGGTTAAGAAAATCCGCAATAATACTCATTCTGAAGATGGATAAGGGCAAGTTGCTGTTTGATGATTTTTTCTCAAACTGGTGAAAAAACTTGATGCATGTCAAAAAATGACGCATATTTGCGCGCGTTTTATTCATCTGGCTGGACGCCCGTACATGTCTCTCTATCAACACATGCTTGTTTTTTATGCGGTTATGGCAGCAATCGCATTTCTTATCACCTGGTTTCTTTCTCACGATAAGAAACGCATCCGTTTCTTAAGCGCCTTTCTGGTGGGGGCAACATGGCCGATGAGTTTCCCGGTGGCGCTGTTGTTTTCTCTGTTTTAAATCTTACGCACTGGCTTGACGGCACCACGCAGACTTATATCATTTGGATGAATCGATAAATTTCACAAGTGGCTAAGGAGAAAGTATGTCGCATCTGGATGAAGTCATCGCGCGCGTGGATGCCGCGATTGAAGAGAGCGTCATTGCCCATATGAACGAATTATTAATCGCCCTGAGCGATGACGCGGAGTTAAGTCGGGAAGATCGCTACACCCAGCAGCAGCGTCTGCGCACAGCGATCGCCCATCACGGTCGCAAGCATAAAGAAGATATGGAAGCGCGCCATGAACAGTTAACCAAAGGCGGCACCATCCTCTGATTAAAATGTGCGCCTGGCCACCAGCCAGGCACCAACCACAAGTAAAATTGCGCCACAAATTGGGCCGAACAACGCCCGTAGTGGTACGCCATGGCTGCGGAAGATATCCAGCACCAGACCGCCAATCAGCTGGCTGGCGACCAGTACTGCAATAGTTGTCGCCGCTCCCACATTCTGATATCCGCTGATACTGGCGAAGACAAAAAACGATCCCAGCAAGCCAGGTATAAGTGTCCACCAGCGCACGCTGGACACCAGTTCGCCAAACCCCGCCATGCCTTGTTTAAACCATAAAATAGAAACAAAGAGCACAATCCCCACCAGTGAGTTCAGCAACATGGCGATGAGAATGGTAGAGGAGGTCTGGGTGATGCGCACCATCAGCGTGTTCTGGACTACCAGACCAATCCCGGCTGCAATCAAAAAGGCAAGGGTAAGTGACTGATTCATCCAATCGCGTCCGGTTCAGTGCGCTCGTCGAGTTGCAACTGCATAAATGTCAGATCCAGCCAGCGCCCAAATTTAGTACCTACCTGCGGCATTTGCGCGGTGACGACAAATCCCAGCGACTGGTGGAGATGCAGCGAGGCCTGATTTTGCGATTCGATCCCGGCGACCATGACATGCTTCCCGCAATCCCGCGCTTCATCAATCAATCGGCTTAACAATTTACGCCCCAGACCTTTGCCCTGATGATCGGGATGGACATAAACCGAATGTTCCACGGTATGGCGAAAACCATCGAAACTACGCCAGTCGCCAAACGAGGCATATCCTGTAACGACGCCATCTTCTTCACTCACCAGCACCGGATAACCTGCTATGGTCCGCGCTTCAAACCAGGCAATGCGGTTATCAGCATCCACCGTTTGGTCATTCCAGATAGCCGCCGTATACAACACGGCGTGGTTATAAATTTCCGCAATGGCAGCACAGTCGGCTTTGCGGGCAAAACGGATGGACATGTTTGGCCTCGATTAAATAATGATGATGACGTTATCAATACTATCGAAAACAGCCCGAAGCAACGGATTCCTCGATGAAATTATTGCGTGTTGCAGAGGGGGTGTGACGGCTGCAAACAAAACCATTCCTGCGAGCCTGCTACTATTGATGGATTCATGCCAAAAGCACAGGAGAGCATTATGGGGCAACAAAAGCAGCGTAATCGACGTTGGGTTCTGGCCTCGCGTCCGCATGGCGCGCCGGTTCCGGAGAATTTTCGTCTTGAAGAAGATGATGTCGCCACACCGGGTGAAGGACAGGTGTTACTGCGCACAGTTTATTTGTCACTGGACCCGTATATGCGTGGACGTATGAGCGATGAGCCATCTTATTCACCGCCGGTTGATATTGGCGGCGTGATGGTCGGCGGTACGGTGAGCCGTGTCGTGGAGTCGAATCATCCTGATTACCAGCCTGGCGACTGGGTGCTGGGCTACAGTGGATGGCAGGACTATGACATATCCAGTGGTGATGATTTGGTGAAACTTGGCGATCATCCGCAAAATCCATCGTGGTCGCTGGGTGTGCTGGGGATGCCAGGCTTTACTGCTTATATGGGCCTACTGGATATCGGCCAGCCTAAAGAGGGCGAAACGCTGGTGGTAGCTGCGGCGACAGGACCAGTAGGGGCGACGGTGGGTCAAATCGGCAAACTTAAAGGTTGTAGAGTGGTTGGGGTGGCCGGTGGCGCGGAAAAATGCCGCCATGCTACTGAGGTGCAGGGCTTCGATGTTTGTCTTGACCATCACGCGGATGATTTTGCCGAACAACTGGCGAAAGCGTGCCCAAAAGGCGTTGATATCTATTATGAAAACGTGGGCGGTAAAGTATTTGATGCGGTGCTACCGTTACTTAATACATCTGCGCGCATTCCCGTCTGCGGATTAGTGAGCAGCTATAACGCTACAGAGCTACCACCCGGCCCGGATCGTTTACCTCTGCTATGGCTACGGTGCTGAAAAAACGTATTCGCTTGCAAGGATTTATTATCGCTCAGGATTATGGTCACCGCATCCATGAGTTTCAGAAGGAGATGGGGCAATGGGTGAAAGAGGATAAAATCCACTACCGCGAAGAAATTACTGACGGTTTAGAGAATGCGCCACAGACATTTATCGGCCTGCTGAAGGGTAAAAACTTCGGCAAAGTGGTGATCCGCGTGGCGGGTGATGATTAAAGATACGACGGCGGCGTAAGCCGCCATAAAAATCCAGGCAAAAAGCTTATTTTCAGCTTTAATACTATCTATAACGGTAACCTCCGCTATAACCGGATGATTATATCCCGCCCATACCTTTGCTTCTTCTTTTATTTTACCGAACAAGCCTTTTTTTACATCATTAACTACTCTGAAGGTTATCTGATCTATTCTGACTTCAAATTCGTCAGCGGCCTTCTGCTTAGCCTCTTCAATAGATTTTCCGGTAAAAACTCCGCAAAGATCCATCGGGATCAATTTTCCCTCGTCGTCATAAACCATTTTGAAGCGCTCCTCTCGTCACAGCAAATAAATAACACAGGGGGTACCTTATTTTTCCTTATCATCATCCTCAGTGTATTCCTCGCCGTATTTTTCAGCCATTCTTTTCCTTGCCTCGTTTATAAGCTGTCTGTTATAATTCTGCTTTTCCGAACGCGACATACCTTCGGTATCCGCGTCATAATCCACGCGTCCCCCGTTTTTTGCGGCTTCCTGCTGTCTCATAAGCTCATTCTGCTGATCCATCATACGCTGCATAAGCCCGGGCTTTTTATTCTTGTTCTTTTCCTTAAGCTTAACATTAATTTCTTCAATACGCTTGGGAGTAAAATAGGAATAAAGCGCAACCGACTGAATAAGCGAGAAAACCGAAGACCATATCCAGTAAAAGCCGACGCCGGCCGGCACTGTGAACGCAAGCCATACTGAAAACAGCGGCATACCGTAAAGCATAACGTTCATACAACCCGCGCCTGCGGCAGAGCCCATATCAGGATTCATTTTCCTTGTCTTATACTGTGAATAAATCGTAAACGCAAGCTGAACAAGACCGGATACTATAGGGATCATTATCAGAGCTATCGCCGCGCTGTTCCATGTTTCAGGACGGATTGTAGGGATAGAACCGAGATCAACCCCCATAAACGTATTTTTAAAGGTGCTCACCTTTTCAACGAATTCATTTCCCAGACTTGAGAATAAACCGGGATCGTCCTTTACCTGCCTTAAAATAGTCAGCTCAGGACGCGTCTTGAAATACTTGTCCGCAAGATCGTTGTCAACTATAATCGTCTTAGCCTTTTCAATAACGTCCGAGGAAATTCTCAGGATATGAGAAAGCGGACGGTATACGACGTCAAGAATACCGTAAAGTATTATCATGGTAACGATCAGCGGCAGGCAGCTTCCCATCGGATTTACGCCCTCCTGCTGATAAAGCTTCTGCTGCTCCTCCTGCATTTTCTGAGGATTGTTGGCATACTGCTTTTTAAGCTGCCTCAGCTTCGGATTAAGGGACTGCATTCTTACTGTTCCGAGCTGCTGTTTATAAGAAGCGGGAAGCATTATAAGCTTTGACAGAAGCGTAAAAATTATAATGGACAAACCGTAATTATTAACGATTTCATAAATCCAGTACATGACCCAGCCGAGAGGAATACCCAGCAATTCACCGATCTTACCCAAATTCATTTCTCCTTACGTTTTGATTTTTTGTTATGACGTCCTAAAATATCAAATTTTTCAGGAACATAATCCACTCCGCCCATACTCCACGGATTGCATCTTAAAACCCGCCACAGGGCAAGCCAGCCTCCCCTAATAAAACCGAATTTCCCCACAGCGTCCAAAGCGTAGGACGAACAGGTAGGATAATATTTACAGCACGGCGGAAAAAGCGGCGATATTATCTTCTTATAAATCCTGATAATACCCATAAGCAGATATTTCAAATTTTATTCCCCCCGGATAAAGCGGAGCATATTTCTCTTATTCCTTTCTTTGCAAGCCAGCCGCTGAGTACAAAGCTCTTTATTCTGCATACCGGCGCTCTCGCTACAATAACCATATCAATCCCGACGGGCAAGTCCTTTTCATTCTCAAAATAAGCCTGTCTTATAACTCTTTTAGCGCGGTTTCTGCATACCGCGTTTCCGATTTTTTTCCCCGCGGTTATACCCAGCCGATTATACGGTTTTCCGTTTGGACGCACATAAAGCACGACATATTTTGAAACTATTGATCTGCCTTTTCTGTAAAGAAAAAGGAAATCCTTGTTTTT
>OLPA01000579.1_pt1 | contig 34058 bp, 24 predicted proteins | sample 1672811 | NCBI WGS metagenome assembly OLPA01 (sample SAMEA3136726, study PRJEB25190) | human gut metagenome | biome: human gut; feature: human-associated habitat; material: faeces | place: Austria | collected 2013
GAGGAAAGGCCGGATAAAAGAAGAAACCGGATGACGGGAGAAGAAGCGCACGGCAGGAGGGAGAAAAAAACAGGGGAGCCGGGAAGAAAAATCAAATGGGGGGCGCAGGGAGGGCAAAAAGCCGGCGCCGCGGGAAATAAAAATCCTCGTCTATGTCTGTATTCGCCTGATTTTTTACAAGATATAGTGTAAGCTCTTGGCATACAGCCACAAGATAAGGAGGTTTTGTGATGCAAGCATTGCGAAACCGCCCCAGCATAAGGCGGGGCGGGATAATTTATCTTCGCATAGACGATATTGCCCCAAGTCCGGTACAGCCCAGAAAGCGCTTTGACGACGAGGCCCTTTTGGAGCTGAGCGAAAGCATACGAAATTATGGAATTTTGAATCCGCTGACCGTGCGCCTGCGAAACGGCAGATATGAGCTGGTGGCGGGAGAGAGGCGGCTCCGGGCGGCGAAGCTGGCGGGACTGCGGGAGGTGCCCTGTATTTTGCTGGACGTAAACATGGAGGATGCCAGCCTCATTGCTCTGGTGGAAAATCTGCAGCGGCGGGATCTGGACTTTCTGGAGGAAGCGGCCGGAATAAGCCAGCTTATCCGCATGTTCGGCATGAGCCAGGAGGAAGCGGCAAGGCGGATAGGCAAGTCCCAGTCGGCGGTGGCCAACAAGCTCCGTCTTCTGAAGCTGCCTCAGGACGTGCTGGATGGCCTGCGGGAAAACGGCCTCACCGAGCGGCATGGCCGGGCTCTCCTGCGCCTGACCGGGCCCGGCACTCAGCGGGAGGCACTGGCGTACATCGTGGACAACGGGCTCACCGTAGCCGCTACCGACGCATACATAGACGCCCTGCTCTCGGAGCCCGCCCCGGAGCCGGAGCCCGTTCCGGAGAAGCCGGAGCCCCGGCGCACATTTGTGCTCAAGGATGTGCGCGTCTTTCTCAATACCCTCTCCCGCAGCATAGACCTGATGAAGCAGGGGGGAATTGATGCGGGGCTCCAGCGCCGGGAGACGGACGATTCCCTCATTCTTACCATTTCCATCCCCAAAAACAAACAGCCCTCATAGGACAAAGCCCTGCCCCCGTATATTATATGCGGGGGTGGTTTCCTGTGATCAGCTATTTTTCAGACCTTCGCTATAAGGAGGTCATAGACGTGCACTCCGGCTTTCGGCTGGGCTATGTGTGCGATGCGGAGTTTGACGATAATGAAGGACGGCTCATTTCTCTGATAACACCGGGAAAGGCAAAGCTTTTCGGCCTGCTGGGCCGGGAAGATGACTATGTTCTTCCCTGGACCTGCATAGCCCGCATCGGCAGCGACATAATATTGGTAGACTCCAAGGAAGAGTTCCACCGCCGCAAACGGCGCCGGCGCAGCCTGTTATAGCGCTTTTCCGGGCCGCCGGGGGATAAAATGCTCCGGCGGCTGGTTTTTTATTGGCAAAGCGGCGCTTTTGCGTTATACTGTTACAAATCCCCATAGCAAAGGAATGATAGACATAGAAAATACCATTCAGAAAAAAGAACGGGCCGTTTTGGCAGGGCTCTCCGCTTCGAGCATGGACGGGCATGAGCGCTCCACGGAGGTGTCCATGGATGAGCTTCAGGCGCTTGTGGAGACTGCCGGCGGAGAGACTGTGGCCATGATCATGCAGAATCTGCCAAGCCCCAATCCCCACAGCTTCATAGGGGATGGCAAGGTCAGAGAGATGAAGGAGCTTATTGCCGCCAACGACTGTGACCTGGCAGTTTTTGACAATGAGTTGTCCCCCTCTCAGATGCGGGTACTCAGCGAGGAGCTGGGTGTGAAAGTGCTGGACCGCTCCGGGCTTATTCTGGACATTTTTGCCCAGCGGGCCCAGACCCGGGAGGGCCAGCTGCAGGTGGAGCTGGCTCAGTATAAATACCTGCTGCCCAGGCTCACCGGCATGTGGACCCATCTTGTGCGCCAGACCGCCTCGGGCGGCTCCTCGCCCATCGGCACACGCGGCCCCGGCGAGACCCAGCTTGAGACAGACCGCCGCCATATCCGCCGGAAGATCCAGAAGTTGGAGGAGGAGCTGGCCGCCGTGCGCAAGGTCCGGGGTACCCAGCGCCGCCGCCGGGAGAAGAACGCCATGCCCGTCGTGGCTCTGGTGGGTTACACGAACGCGGGCAAGTCAACGCTTTTAAATTGCCTGACAGGCTCCGAGATCCCGGCCAACGACCGTTTGTTCGACACGTTGGATACTACCACCCGCCGCCTGCGGCTGGACGAGACCCGGGAGGTACTCCTGTCGGATACGGTCGGGTTTATCCGCAAGCTCCCCACCCATCTGATCGAAGCCTTCAAGGCGACGCTTGAGGAACTGCGCTATGCCGATGTGCTGGTGCACGTTATTGACATCTCCAACCCCGAGTGGGAGGAGCAGGCCCGGGTGGTGGACGCGCTTATCCGCCAGCTCGGGGCCGAAGCCACGCCCCGCCTGCGCGTTTTTAATAAATGCGACGCGTATATCGGCATTCTGCCCCATGGAGACGATATCGTCTGTATCTCCGCCAGAAGCGGCGAGGGGGCCGAGGCCCTGGTGAAAAAGCTTGCGGATATGCTGGACCGGGGCAAGCGGCATGTGGCGCTGGAAATACCCTACGGCGCTGCGGGCATTGTGGACGTTTTGAACAGAGAGGCGGCGGAGCTGAGGCTTGAATACACGGATACCGGCATAAAGGCCGAGGCCGTGGTAACGCCGGAGCTGTTCGGCCGGGTAAAGCCCTATATCCCCGGCTATGCGGAACCTGTGGAGGACTGGGAAAAATGAGCTTTTTGGAGACAGAGAGACTTATGCTCCGCCCCTGGCGGGAGGAGGACGCGGCGGCGCTTTTTAAATACGCCAGGGACCCCGCCGTGGGGCCCGCCGCCGGCTGGCCGGTACATAAGGACGAGGCGGACAGCCTGAACATCCTGCGCACGGTGCTCATGAAGGAGAATACCTGGGCTGTGACCATAAAGGGTTCCGACGAGCCTGTGGGCAGTATCGGGTATTTCCCCTCGGACGGCAGCGCCTCAAAGGGCGAGCCGGAAATCGGCTACTGGATCGGCGTGCCCTTCTGGGGCCGGGGCTATATTCCCGAGGCGGTGAAAGCCCTTATCGCCCGCTGCTTTTCCGAAGGGGCGGCGCGGGTCTGGTGCGCCCATTTTGAGGGGAACGAGAAGTCCCGCCGGGTGATAGAAAAATGCGGCTTCCGCTACCGTTTTTCTGAGCCCTGGACCAGAGAGGGAAGGGAAATCCAGCCGGAAACTCTTTTCTATTCCCTCGCCCGGGAGGAGTTCCAGAAATGACCGAATACTGTATACCCGCGGGGCCTGGTGAGGCGGAATTCACGGAGAAACGTTCCCGTTTTCTGGGCCATCTGCGCCCGGTCGGGAGTGAGGAGGAGGCCCGGGCCTTCATCACGGAGATGAAGAAGAAGTATTACGACGCCCGGCATAACTGCTGGTGCTACCTTATCAAGGACGGGCCCGAGCGCTATTCCGACGACGGAGAGCCCCAGGGAACCGCGGGAATCCCCATGCTGGAGGTCCTCCGCCGGGAGGGCGTCTATAACGCTGCCTGTGTTGTGACCAGGTATTTCGGCGGGGTTCTGCTGGGGGCCGGGGGCCTGCTCCGGGCTTACACCCGAAGTGCCGGGGACGCGCTGGCGGCAGCGGGCATTGCTCAGATGCGCTGCTGGGTGGAGCTGGAGCTGTCCTGCTCCTATGCCATGGCCGAGCGCCTGAAACTTGAAACCGCCGCTTTCGGCGGCGTAGTTGCGGATATGGAATACGGCGCCGCCGTCACGCTGAAAGTCCTTGTTCCCGAGGAAAACAGCGGGGACTTTGCCGGGCGGATTTTCGATGTGAGCAGTGGAAGCGTCACCGCCAAAATAACGGGTGAGGCCATGAGGGCTGTCAGAATATCATAAAAGGCTCCCCCATCCTTTTTTGGTATGGGGGAGCCTTTTGCCAGGGGCTTATTGTACAGCCTTTTTCTTCTTTATCGCCGCCACACAGGCGCCCGCTGCCGGCAGCGCGGCACACATGAAGCCCAGCCATAGGGCTCCGCTGCCGGGATCTCCGGTCTGGGGCGCGCCGGTACTGAGGACCCAAACCGCATAGAGCGTCACATTACCCCGGAGCAGCACTCTGTCTCCGCCCCGGAACTGCACGTCACCCCGGCGGGTCTGGGACCAGCCCTGGAATACATAGCCATCCCGGCTGGGCTGGTTTTTGGTAATGGTGACAATGCCGCTGTCGGAAGTGGTCTCCACACTCTGGGCCGCGGGCGCGTTTTGGCCGCCGTTTGCGTCAAAACTCAGCGTAAAGGTCTGAACCGGAAGCTCGCCCCAGACGGCGAAAAGCTCTGTGTCCGCCTGGATGCTTATGGTATCCCCGGCCTTAAATTCGGCTGCACCGTCCGCTGTGCGGCTCCAGCCCAGGAGGCTGTATGACGGAGCGGGAGCTGTGAGCCGGGACTCAGGGATCGTAAAGTCCGCGCTGCCCGTCTCTTTTATGTAGGCGCTCTGAGCCGGGGGAGGGTCCCCGCTGCCGCCGTTGGCGTTATAGCTCAGGGTGACCTCTGAGGCGGGAACCATAAGGGTATAACAAGTATTTCCGGGAACGAACACTTCCGTCGGGTCGCCGCCGGCCTGAATGCTGCCTTGGACGCTGCCGTTGGTCACGAGGCTTTCCCCCGCTTTAAAATCCTCCGCGGCAAGAGTGCCGGTCCCGGAGAGGACTGTGGGTGTGGAAGAGAGCAGCTTCGCCGCATCCAGCAGCCAGCCGGATTTGAGCTTGAGATTCACGGTCAGGGTGCTGCCGGAGATCGTGAGGGTGTCAATATCAAAAATAGGGCTTGAAAGGCTGTAATCCGCCTTGTCGGCTGAAACCGCGAGCCGGGAGTCCAGTGCCACTGTGAAGCTGAGCGCGGCGCTCACATTGCTGCCGCCGGAGGCGGACTGGATAAGGGCGTTAAGAAGGCCCTGTGCCATGGTGTAGCTTGCGGAGAAAGGCACATGATAGCTGGACGCCGCCGGCTGCTCGGCCAGCCGTTCCGGAGCGGTGATCCCAAGGCTGCCGTAGTCGGCCCTGGGCTGAACGAGGGCCACGGCATAGCCGTTTTCACTGCCGGGCAGGGTAAAGTTTACATCGCCGGTCTGGCTGCCCATCTTTGCGGGATGGACTTCTATGGAAGCCCCCGCGGCGGGAAGCCCGTCCGCGCCGGTGGCCAGAGCCAGAGCATATACCGGCAGGCTGGCGTCAAAGCTTCTGCCTACGGTAAGCTCCGCGCCGCCGGCGCGCTGAACCCAGAAGGAGGCGTAAGGCTTGCTCCAGTCCAGTTTGTCTCCGTAGTCCTCCAGCTTGTCATAGCTGCCGTAGGCCGCGTTGCCCAGTCTGAGATCCAGGCTGCCGGAAGCCGGAAGCACCGTCTTTTCATCCTTGGCCATGTAGACGCGGGCGCTGCCCAGCGTGAAAGCGCTGCTGATATACAGGTAACGGTCCATCGAGCCGTCGCCGGACTTGTTGAGCGCAAGGTCATTGGATACGCCGTTCTGGACGCTGCTGCTGAGCCCGTCAAGGCGGACGGAGGCATTCATCCGGTTGTTCTGAATTGCACCGGCATTCAGCTGGACGAAGGGCGCAACTGCCGGGCTGCCCCAATCTGTTGCCTGAAAGGCAAGGCCGCCGCCAAAGCTGCCGGAGCTGTTGCCCCCGACGATGCCGCCGCTCATGATAAAACGGCCGCCGTTGCGGACAAATACGCCGCCGCCCTCCTGTTTGGCAAGATTATCCTTTATCACGCCGCCAAGCATCTTGAATTCACCGCGGCTGACCATCAGGCCGCCGCCGGTTTGGGCGGACACGTTGCCGACGATCTCCGCACCCTCGTACATGGAGGCGGTATTGTAGCCGATGTTGTGGGCCAGGCAGACGCCTCCCGCTCTGTCGGAGCTATAGTTGTAATTGATTTTGCCGTAGATATCCAGTGTGCCGTCACCCTGGACATATATGCTGCCATAAGTGACGTTGTTGTGATGGATGTTTCCGTTGGGGCCGATGGTGCACCGGTAGGCGTTCTGCATGTTGATGGCGTTGGCGCCGCCCTTGAGGCCGGTGATCTCGCCGTCAAAATCCACGCTGCCGCTGCCGGAGATACCAGCGGTGCCGGAGGGAAGGTTCTTTATGACAGCGCCGCTGTCAACGGTGAGCGTGCAGCCGCTGTCCACAAAAACGCCGCTGCCGCCGCCGGAAACGACCGCGTCGCCGTCAATGCGGCAATTTGCCGTCAGTCTTGCCTGAGCGGAATTGCGCAGATGCAGGGCGGTGCCGGCTGTGCCCTGCCAGGCGGCGCCGGCGCCGGTGATGTTCCGAATCTGCCCGTCAATGGCCGCGGTGCCGCCGTCCATGTATATGGCCCGGCCGGTGACGTTGTCAATAAGAGAGCCCACACCGACAGATACGCTGCCGCCCTGGCACCAGACGGCGCCCGCGGCGGCGCCTGCCAGCCTGTCGCAGCTGAGGCCGGCGTCGTCACAGATACGGCCGCCCTTCATTTCGAACTCCGCCGCGCCCGTAACGCGCACGGAGGACATGCCGCCGAAGTTTTTAAGCACGGCGCCGCTGCCGAGGGTTATTTTACAGGGGAAAGTGGCATAAGAGGCCGCAATGGCATCCTGCACATACTGGGTGTTGTCAACGCCTTCGCCGGGACTGCGAGCCTGCTCAAAAAGGCTGCCCATTTTCAGGCCCCTGTCGTCAAAGACAATGTTTGTCAGCATAAGGCCGGCGCTCACATCGGCGGTGTTGCCGATCTCCAGCATGGCGGGGTTATAGGTGCCGCGGGCATTGTCCTGCTGGAGGGAAAAGTTTTCCCCGCGGCTGACGGTCCAGGGCCCGCCGTCACTGGTTATGCTTACATTCCTGTCGTAGAAACGGGCGCAGGCAGTGGAAACCAGATCCGACATCACATAGACCGTAAAAGTGTCCCCCGCGGCGGCGTTTATATATGCCGCCGCCTTTGCCAGACTGGCAAAGGGGGCTTCCCGGCTGCCGTCGCCGCTTTCATCGCTGCCGGAAGCGGAGACAAAAACCGAAGTGGAGTCCGCCGGGAGTGTATTCTCAGAGGGCAGAATAGAGATAACCGGAACGCAGGCCCCTTCATGCCCTTCAGGCAGGGTACAGCCCGGGACCTTTGAACACAGCGCCGGGGACTCGGCAGGCTCCGGGCTCACGGTGGGCCCCGGACTCGCAGCGGGCTCCGGACTTACGGCAGGGCTCGGGCTTACGGCAGGGCTCGGGCTTACGGATGGGGCCGGGCTCACAGCGGGCGCGCTCTCCGCCAGAACACATCCGCCCGCATGACCCAGGGGCAGCGTGCAGCCCTGAGTTACGGTGCAGGGCGCTGTCTCTTCCGCGAAGGCGGGGGCCATCAGGGAAAAGGCCAGAATCACCGCGAAAAGGACGGAAAGCGCGCGCTTGAACTTGGAATTGAACATTGCCATAACCCCCATTTTTCATATCCTCCCTTAGCGGAAGCGAAGACAAAAATACTATTTTACCGAATATCATAATAGCATAAATGCCAGAAGATTTCCACAACTTTGTTGAACTTTTACATCTGTCGTTTATTGTAAGGGCAGATAACTGTGCACGAGAGAAGAAAAGAAAAAACTTTAAAAAAAATAAAGGGAAATGCGCTTTCGCGTCGTATAGCTTTATTGAGAAGATATATATTACGAGGCACTCGAAGGGTGGTGTACGCAATGTCTTTTCCCCGCAGGGAGAGAGAGCTGGCCGAACACGCTTTTATCGGCCCACACGGCATTTTGTCTGAAAATTCCCTTGGCCGCGCCGCGCCCGAAGAGGAATGCAGGATACGAACCTGCTTTCAGCGGGACATTGACCGGATTACCCACTCCAAATCCTTCCGCCGGCTCAAGCATAAGACGCAGGTATTTCTCCAGCCCGAGGGAGATCATTACCGTACCCGCCTGACCCATACACTGGAGGTCAGCCGCCTGGCCAGGACGGTGGCCCGGGCGCTGAAACTCAATGAGGATCTGGCCGAGGCCATTGCCCTTGGGCATGACCTGGGGCACACCCCTTTCGGCCACGCGGGCGAGCGGGCGCTGAACCGCATCTACCCCGGCGGCTTCAAGCACTATGAGCAGAGTCTGCGGGTAGTGGACATTCTGGAGAGTGACGGCCGGGGGCTGAACCTCTGCCGGGAGACCCGGATGGGAATCCTCCACCATACCCACGGCGCGCCGGATGACACGCTGGAGGCGGTTGCCGTGCGCCTGTGCGACCGGATTGCCTACATAAATCACGACCTGGATGACGCGATCCGCGCCGGTATACTCACCGCCGGGGATGTGCCTGAAGCTGTCCGCCGCCGCTGCGGCGAGAGAAACAGCGAACGAATCAACGCCATTCTCACTGATCTTATTGACAACAGCAGCGGCGGGGAACTGAAAATGTCTCTGGAGATGAAAGCAGTTTTTGACGTCTTTCATTCTTTTATGTATTCCGATGTATACACCAATCCCCGTGCCAAAAGCGAGGAGAGCAAGGTGGACGGGATACTCAGCCGCCTGTATGGCTATTACACGGACCGGCCCGAAAAGCTGCCGGAGGATTTCCGCTCCGTTGTGGAAAACGAGGGGCGGGAGCGGGCTGCCTGCGACTATATCTCCGGCATGACCGACGGCTACGCCATGGAAAAATATGGGGAACTTTTCATCCCCTTTGCCTGGACTGTGAAATAAGCCCGGGCCCCGCTATTGAGAGGAGGCGCTTTTTTGGCCTTTCCCGAAAACTTTATCAATGAGCTCGTGGAGCGCAGCGACATTGTGGACGTGGTTTCCGGCTATGTGCGCCTGGGCAAAAGGAGCGGCTCGAACCTGTTCGGACTTTGCCCCTTCCACAGCGAGAAAACCCCCTCCTTCTCCGTCTCTCCGGACAAGCAGATATATCATTGCTTCGGCTGCGGCAAGGGCGGGGGCGTAATAAACTTTATCATGGAGATAGAAAATCTCAGCTTTCCGGAGGCGGTGGAATTTCTCGCCCGCCGGGCGGGCATGCCCATCCCCGAGCAGACCGACGACCGGGAGAGCCGCAGGCGCGCCCGGATGCTGGCCCTGAACCGGGACGCGGCCAGGTTTTTCTATAGCCAGCTCTCCACGCCTGCGGGGCGGGCGGCCAGAGATTATATGGCCGGGCGCCGCATAGGCTCCGCCGCGGCTACCAATTTCGGCCTTGGTGCCGCGCCGGACTCATGGGACAGTCTCCTGCGGGCCATGGAGGCCAAAGGCTATACCGGACAGGAGCTATTTGAGGCGGGGCTTGCCCGCCGGGGGAAAAACGGCGGATTTTACGACAGCTTCCGGAACCGCCTGATGTTTCCGGTTATAGATGTTCGGGGGAATGTGATCGGTTTTTCCGGCCGTATTCTCGAAGACGGGGAGCCAAAATACATGAACAGCCCGGAAACTCCGGTTTTCAGCAAAAGCAGGAACCTTTTCGCCCTGAATCTGGCTAAAAAATCAAAAAGCGGATATATAATCCTTTCAGAGGGCAATATTGACGTAGTGTCTCTTCATCAGGCCGGCTTTGACTCGGCGGTGGCTTCTCTGGGCACCTCCCTGACACCGGAGCAGGCCCGGCTCATTTCCCGCTATACAGATCAGGTCATCATCGCCTATGATAACGACGGGGCCGGCCAGAAGGCCTCCCAGCGGGCCATAGGCATTTTGGAAAAGCTGGATGTGCGGGTAAAAGTGCTGCGCATGAGCGGGGCAAAGGACCCGGATGAGTTTATAAAGCGCAAGGGGGCCGACGCGTTCCGGAATCTTCTGGATGCATCTGAGAACCAGGTGGATTACCGGCTGCGAAATGTTACGGATAAATATGACCTGAATGTGGATGAGCAGAAGGTGGACTTCCTGAAAGAGGCTACCGAACTTGTAGCCAGGCTTCCCGGGGCAGTGGAGCGGCAGGTGTATTCCATGCGTGTGGCCTCCATGGCGGGGGTTGCGGCGGATGTGGTGTCAGGCGAAGTGGAGCGGAAGCGAAAACGGCTTCTGAGCAGAGCCCAGAGGAGCGACCAGCGGGAACAGAGCCGCCCGGAGCGGCAGCTTCAGCCGGCGGAAAAGGGCCTTCGCTATGAGGATCCGTGCTCCGCCGCGGCGGAGGAGGGGCTTATAAGGCTCCTGTATCTGGACCCGGCCCTTAGCCGGGAAACGGAGCTGCCGGAGCCGGAGGAATTTTCCTCCCAGGCCCTTGGACGCATCTACTCAGCCATACGCGCCCGGATAGACCGGGGAGAGGAAGTGAGCGCCGCCGTCCTGGGCGGAGAGCTTAGTTTGAACGAGATGTCACTTCTGGTGGGCATCCTCCAAAAGCCGGAGCTTTTGTCTCGCGGCGGCAGGGCCCTTCGGGATTACATAAAAAGAATTCGCGAAAGAAAAGAGCTTGCAGCCGGAGAAACGGATCTTAGGGAGCTGGCCAGCAGGCTCAGAGAAAGAAAGGGGTATGAGGGGTAAATATGGCAAAAGAGATGAATTTTACCGAGGAGGAGCTGGAGCGCATGGCGGACAAGCTGCTGGAAGCGGCCGCCGCAAATGATATAAGCTCCCAGAAGGAGACGGAGCTGCCGAAAACCAAGAAAAAAGCTGCCCGAAGGAAAGACGCCGTGCCCGAAGAGGCGGTAAAAACACCGGAGGAACGGCTGGCGGAACTGCTGGAAAAGGGCAAAAAGGCGGGCCGCCTTTCCGCGAAGGAGCTGGAGTGCCTGGAAGAAATGAACCTTGACAGCGAAGTTATAGACAAGTTCTATGAAACGCTGGAGGCCAGCGGCGTTGATATAGAGATCCCCACCGTGGAAATGCTGCTGCCCATCGATGAAGAGCCGCCCGAGGGGGAAGCGCTGGCGGAGATAGAGGAGGTTACTGAAGAGGAAATAAATGAAACCGAGACGTTCCTGGACAGCTTTTCCACCGATGACCCCGTGCGTATGTATCTCAAAGATATCGGAAAAGTGCCCCTGCTCACGCCCGACGAGGAAGTGGCCCTGGCCATACGCATGGCCGAAGGGGATGAGACTGCCAAGCGCCGCATGGCCGAGGCAAACCTCAGGCTGGTGGTTTCAATTGCCAAGCGCTATGTGGGCCGCGGCCTGCTGTTTCTGGACCTGATTCAGGAGGGAAATCTGGGGCTCATAAAGGCTGTGGAGAAGTTTGACTATACCAAGGGCTATAAATTCTCCACTTACGCAACCTGGTGGATTCGCCAGGCCATCACCCGCGCCATAGCCGATCAGGCCCGCACCATCCGCATCCCCGTTCACATGGTGGAAACCATAAATAAGACGATCCGCGTTTCCCGCCAGCTGCTTCAGGAGCTGGGGCATGACCCCTCGGCCGAGGAGATCGCCGAGGAGATGGGAACGCCTGTTGAAAAAATCCGTGAGATTCTGAAGATCGCCCAGGAACCGGTGTCCCTTGAGACGCCTATCGGCGAGGAAGAGGATTCCCATCTTGGAGACTTTATTCCCGATGAGGACGCCTCCGAACCCTCTGAGGCTGCCAGTTTTTCCCTGCTCCGCGAACAGCTTGAGGAAGTGCTGGACACGCTGGCCCCCAGAGAGAAAAAGGTCCTGGAGCTGCGCTTTGGAATTGTGGACGGCCGTACCCGCACCCTCGAAGAGGTGGGCAAGGAGTTCAGCGTCACCCGCGAACGGATCCGCCAGATCGAGGCCAAGGCCCTCAGAAAGCTCCGTCACCCCAGCCGCTCCAAAAAACTGAGAGACTTCCTGAATTGAGAACCGGAGAAGAATAAGGAAAGATTTTTTTAATCCCCATTTATGCCGCCCTCCGCCCTCTGAACCAAATATGCGTGACAGCCCTCCGGCTGCAGTGTGCTGCAAACCGGAGGGCTGTTTTTTATTCAGATGGGGGGTCCTGAGTCTGGGCTTCGGCCTCAGGCAATGAGGACAACCGGAGCCAAAGGCCCGGTAATATACAGCAGATTTCCATTGGTGACCGCATTTACAGCGCCCCGAACTTTTTTATTGCTGTACGGCAGGAAGTGAGAAGGCGAACAGAGCGGAGCTTTTTGCGGAGCTTCATTGCTTGCCTGTTCTGTGATAGTATGTTGGGAAAAGATGACCGTTATTTTGACAAAGATGATCAAAAAAGCGGTGTTAAATGGAGAGACTTTTGCATACGGCTCCAGAGACATTCACTGGGATGAGGATGAGAACGCTGCAAAGCGGCCGGGTCTTATCATATCGCTCATTCCTTTGCTGGTGCTTATAATTATATTTAATATTTTCTCGGTAAATATTTTTATGGCGACAATGATAGGCTGGATCCTGGCGTTAATTCTCTTTTGGAAATATATTGACGGAAGAAAAGAAGTAATGGAAATCTGTGTTGAAGGAGGAAAAGATGCCTTCGGCCCAATCAGCTCCGTTGGCTCGCTTGTTGGATTTACATCTGTTGTTCAGCTCCTTCCAGGATTTCAAACTCTTCTTGACAGCATTTTTACGATTGATGTGTCTCCCGTTATAATCCTTATTCTCGCAATATCCCTTGTTGCTGGTCTTACCGGAAGTTCTACGTCAGCGGTCAGAATAGGAATCCCTTTGATTGCGGAAAGATGTACGGCGGCAGGACTTTCTTTGTCTTTTATACACAGGGTATCATGTTTTGCCTGTACTACCATAGATACCCTCCCTTGGTCTACTGCAATAGTAATAAATCTTGGGATTGCCGACCTTAAGCTCAAAGATGCGTATCCCCCAATGTTCGTTTCCACATGCCTCTCAACTTTATGCGGAACCATAATTTGCTCGCTGTTTATGTATGTTTTTCCCAACCTTCCTTGATTGAAAAAAGCTTCTGACAATTGAACCAGAGTAATTAAACCGGAGCCTCATGAACCGAACCAGCAAAAACGTGCAATAGACGAAAGGCCCCCTGATGTAGGAAATGAAAGTACTACATCAGGGGGTATTATCATGTCAAGGAAAAACTATACGCATGCACAGGCAGTGTTACAAAAAATCTGCGAAATTGCGAAATAATATCCCCCCCTCGGGCTTCCTCAATACAAATAAGATTGCTATAATTTGAAACATAGTACGTCGAAAAAGAAAGGATAAGCTAAAATGAAAGCTTCAACCAAAAAAACGGCAGCAGTGCTGCTGACGCTGGCAATGCTTTTTGCCATCGCTGCTTGTGGCAACACTGCAAAAAATCCGGCCGAAAACCCTGGTACACTTTCCGCATCTGCACCTGAAAACAACGGCAAAACACCTGAACAGGGAAATGCCCCCGAGGTCAAGGACGAGCTCGTCATCGGTTTTAACAGTGTTCCCTCTAACTATGATCCTCTGAACGGCTTCTACAATGGCGTTCAGATCCTCTATTCTGCTCTGGTTCAGACCAACGCGGACATGGAGATTGTTTCGGATCTGGCTACCGACTATACTGTCAACGAAGATGCGCTGACCTACACCTTCATCCTGCGTGACGGTGCAGAGTTCTCTGACGGCACTGCCATTACTGCCGAGGACGTTATTTTTAGCTTCGAAACCGCAAAGGGCAACGCCAGCAGTCTGGACCTGTCTAAGATGGAGAGTATCTCGGCCAACGGCAATGAGATTACCATCCGGCTCAACAAACCCGATTCCACTTTCATTCTGACCGTCTGCAACGTTGGCATTGTACCAAAGGCTTCCTACGGCGAGGACTTTGCGCTGAACCCCATTTCCTCCGGTCCCTACAAGCTGGTTCAGTACGATGTTGATCAGCAGTTCATTCTCGAGGCCAATGAGCATTACTATGGCGCCGCTCCCGGAATAAGTCGCGTAGTCTTTGTTAAGATGGCTGACCAGGACACCCGCTTGATGGCCGTTCAGTCCGGTCAGGTCGATGTTACTCTGACTTCCGCTGTTGTTGCTGCCAACAATTCTGTAAATGGCTACTATCTGTTGGAGGAAGAAACTGTTGACAATTTCGGTATTGCAATGCCCTATACCGAAAGACAGGCCGAAAAGAATGAGTATGGCTATGCCGTTGGCAACGATTTTACCTGCGACATCACCATCCGTAAGGCACTGGCCTACGGTCTTGACCGCCAGAGAGTTTGCGAGGAAGCGCTGAATGGCTATGGTGTTCCCGCTTACTCCGAAAACGACGGTATGCCTTGGTATAATCCTGAGAGCGAAATTGAGTTCGATCTGGCCTATGCTCAGAGCCTGCTGGATGATGCCGGCTGGGTGGATACCGACGGTGACGGCATCCGCGAAAAGAACGGCGTTAAGGCCTCTACCACCCTACTGTACTCCGCCGGTGACGATGTCCGCCAGGCCATTGCAATGGCAGTAAGCAATCAGATTCTTGAAAATCTGGGTATCGAGATGACCGTTGAGGGCGTGGGCTGGCAGGATTTGCCCGCTCGCATGTATTCCGAGCCCCTAATTCTTGCTTGGGGCTCCTCCAATCCCAAGACCAGCTATATGCTGTATCACTCCTCCAATGCGGGCAAGGAAGACTGGTACAATCCTGAGAATTTTACAAATGAGGCCGTCGACGGATATCTGGATGCCGCCATCGGCGCAAGAACGCTGGAAGAAGCAATTCCCTATTGGCAAAAGGCCCAGTGGGACGGCGAGACCGGCACCTCCATGCGCGGCGAATGTGCCTATATATTCATCCTGAATAAGACCCATCTATACTGGGTTCGTGAAGGTCTGGATACCGGTACTCAAAAGATCCACGCCCATGGCGATGCATGGCCTCTGGTTCAAAACCTTGCTCAGTGGAAGTGGAACTGATGGTTGTCGCTATACATTTAAACATTTTATTTTAGCAACTGAGGATTTCGGCTCGGTTTGTCCGAGCCGAAATCTTCGTATTTGGAGGATGATAATTTAAATGAAAACGACAAAATCAATCGGGATTTATATTCTCCGCGGAATCACGCTCTTAATTGCGGTAGCAATATTTTCCTTTGCCCTGGCGCAGATATCTCCGGTAGATCCGGTTAGGCAATATATTCAGGCAAATCCCGGTGTATCTGCGGAAAATGTCGAGGCTATGAAGGAGTACTGGGGATTAAATGATTCTCCTGTAGAGCGTTTTTTCAAATGGTTTTCCGCGGTATTGCATGGCGATTGGGGATATTCTACCACATTCCGTCAGCCCGTGTTGCAGGTTATCGGCATTCGCTTTAAAACATCTTTGGCATTGATGATGACGGCTTGGACTTTTTCCGGAGTTTTGGGCTTTGCGATAGGCTGCATTATGGCTTTATTCCGTGACCGTCTTTTTGATCGCATTGTGAAGCGTATTTGCCTCGTTATGTGCTCTGTTCCCACTTTTTGGATTGGATTGGTATTTCTTGCGGTTTTTTCTGCGATTTTAGGGTGGTTTCCCTTCGGACTGGCGGTTCCTGCTGGTGTTCCGGCAGAAGCAGTAACACTGGGGCAGAGGATACACCATCTGATTTTGCCGGCTCTGACGCTGAGTTTTCTATCTTTTGCCAATCTGGCATTGCATACCAGAGAAAAGCTTCTCGAGGTCTATGACAGTGACTATGCATTGTTCGCACAGGCAAGAGGTGACAGTGATCTGAAAATTCTATTTAAGCATGGTATCCGAAACTCCTTGCTTCCTGCCATCACAATGCAGTTTGGTTCCTTCGGTGAACTGTTTGGCGGGTCAATGTTCGCAGAGAATATCTTTTCTTATCCCGGTTTAGGTGCGGCTACCAGTGCCGCTGGTACAGGAGGCACTGATATCCCATTATTCTTAGGCATTGTATTGTTTACATCTATTTTTATTTTTACGGGGAATCTAATGGCAAACATTTTATATCAGGTGGTTGATCCCCAAACTCGAGAGGGGGTCAAGAAATGAAAAATATCAATCGTCGTATGATTAGTATTATCATTGCATCGGTTATTCTGGTGACGATCGTTTCCATCTATTTTGCCGGTACGCTATTTCCGGAAAGTGCGCTTCGTGCGGATTTTTCACAAAAATTCCTGTCACCTTCTTTTGAACACCCTTTCGGAACAGATTATCTTGGCCGTGATATGTTTGCTCGAACGATAAAGGGATTGTCTCTGAGCTTGACAGTGGGAGCCATTGCATCGGTTGTTTCTTCCCTGATTGCGCTTATCATTGGCGTTACCGCCGCTTTGGGAAAGGGATGGATCGACCACGCTATCAACTGGTTTATTGATGTTTTTATGAGTGTCCCCCACACAGTTCTGCTGATCCTGATATCTATTGCATTGAATCAGGGAGCAACAGGACTTTTGATTGGCATTGCTTTAACTCACTGGACTTCCCTTGCTCGTCTTGTTCGAGCAGAAGTTCTGCAGGTGCGTGATCAACAGTTCGTTTTAGCTGCACGCCGCTTTGGAAAATCACCTTTCTGGGTAGCTCGTAAACATATCCTGCCCCATGTGTTGCCTCAGTTTTTTGTGGGCCTAATCCTCATGTTCCCACACGCCATTATGCATGAGTCCGGTCTGACTTTCCTTGGCTTTGGCATGCCTCCGGAACAACCTGCCATCGGCATCATTCTCTCTGAATCTATGCGATATATTTCTGCGGGTGCGTGGTGGTTGGTGTTTTTCCCCGGACTGGCACTAGTTGTTCTGGTGATTCTAATTGAAACCTTTGGAACGACTGTTCGTCACTTGTTCGAGCCTCGTCAGGCGCAGCTTTAAGGAGGGGGAATATATGAACGCTTTGGAAATCAAAAATCTTTCCCTTTCTTTTATAATGTACGATACAGGTATCAAAAAGAAGGCACTGAAGGTTATCTCCGATTTGAATATCACCCTGAAAGAGGGAGAAATCCACACAATTGTAGGCTCCAGCGGTTCCGGAAAAAGTCTTCTGGCACATGCAATTCTGGGAATCCTGCCCAGGAATGCCATTACCGACGGAGAAATGAATTGGTTTGGAGAATCGTTGACACCTGTTCTCCAGAAAAAGCTGCGAGGCGATCAACTTATCTTGGTTCCCCAGTCTGTTACTTATCTGGATCCGTTGATGCGTGTGGGAAAACAAATCTGCAAGGATAAAGCGATTGCAAAGGATGTTTTGAAAAAATATGAACTGGATGAGCAAGTCGCAAAGAAATATCCTTTTGAGCTGTCGGGAGGCATGGCTCGCCGTACTCTGATGGCGACCGCTGCTGCAACAAAGGCGAAAGTCATTATTGCAGATGAACCGACGCCGGGTTTATCACCAAAACTGGCTGAAGGCGCAATGGCGCATTTTCGGGAGTTGGCAGATCAGGGAGCGGCAATTCTGCTGATTACCCATGATTTGGATCTTGCTCTGCGTTATGCCGATCGCATTTCAGTATTTTACGCTGGCACGACACTGGAAACCGCCAAGGCTTCAGATTTTCAGAAAGAGGAGTTTCTGCGGCATCCCTACAGTAAGGCGCTCTGGCGTGCCATGCCTCAGAATAAATTTGAACCCACTGCCGGCACACAGCCCTATGCCGGAAACCTTCCATCTGGTTGTGTATTTGCGGATCGCTGTCCACAAAGGACGGATGCATGCGCGGTTCGTCCGAAGGCTCATACCGTTCGAGAAGGGGAGGTGTGTTGCCATCATGCGAATTGAAGTTAGAAATCTTTGCTTTCAATATAATAGAAAGACGTCCTTGCTAAACAATATCAATTTGAATATTGAAGATGGGGAGCGAGTTGCATTCGTTGGTCCATCAGGCTGTGGTAAAAGCACACTGGCACAAATACTCGCAGGCAATATTAAGCCTACCTCTGGCGATATATTGATTGATGGGAAACCGTTATCCCGCAAAGGGTTTTGCCCAATACAGCTGATTTATCAGCACCCGGAAAAGGCGATCAACCCTCGATGGAAACTGCGCAAGACTTTGACCGAAGCCTGGGAGCCGGATGACGAATTTCTGGATGCTCTCGGTATTGAACCCGCTTGGTTGAATCGCTATCCCGCAGAGCTTTCCGGCGGCGAGATGCAACGGTTTTGTATTGCACGAGCCCTTGCGCCTCAGACCAAATTCATTATTGCTGATGAGATAAGTACAATGTTGGATGTGATTACGCAAGCACAGGTGTGGGAATTGTTACTGAAAGTTTTGAAAGATCGGGGCGTTGGTTTGATTGCTATTACTCACAGCCCTGAACTGGCAGAAAGAATTTGCAATCGTGTAGTTGAATTCAATAAAATCAATCACGTTAACAGGTAAGCAAGGATAACATGTTTGTTTATTGCCGAATAAAATGGTGCCAAAAGATTATAGTTGAAGGCAAAGGATACCATCTGGTCGACTTTCCGCAGCAGGTGATTTCCCGGGATCGATGACTCCATATCCACGAAAACCATTGCCATTTGCCTGCTTTGACGTCCCATCATGTTACATCCCTCGCTATAACTATTTTACCATGGAAAGCTGCGATACGCTGCTTTGTCAACGGGTACAACTCTTGGCGGCACCCGAGGCTATTGTTGCTTTTTGTTCTCCTTAAAAAAATAATCTAAGGCAACACCGCACAATACGGCTTGGGCATCTGTTCTTGCCGCATTATGCGGTATTGCCCTAATTTCAAAATATCTGCGGGGGATGGCCTTTTCCCCGTCGGCGCTTGTACGGCCTGTATTACTGCACAACTTTACGGACGGACTGTGATATTTGGGTTGAAAGGAGAAGAAATTGCGGGTATACTGGCGGTATACTCTCAGAAAACAAGGGGATACATACAGATGAAGTATGATTTTACAAGCGTTATCGACCGGCGGGGGAAGGACTCGCGTGCGGCGGATTTTATTCCATTCCCGGATGCAAAGGTGGATGAGGGGCTTACACCCATTCCCATGTGGATTGCGGACATGAGTTATCCCACAGCGCCTATGATACTGGAGGCAATGCGCCGCCGGATTGATTTTCCCTCGTTCGGCTATTTTGGCCTTTCGGAGGAATATTACGGCGCCATAATCAACTGGCAGCGGAAGAGAAACGGCGTGGAGGGCCTTGAAAAGGAACACATCGGCTATGAAAACGGTGTGCTGGGCGGTGTCAGCTCTGCGGTGCAGGCTTTTTCCGCGCCGGGGGACAAGATTCTCGTCCACTCTCCCACCTATGTGGGATTTACCCACACGCTGGAGGACATGGGCAGGCCCATTATCCACAGCGGACTCGTACGGGACGAAAAAGGCGTCTGGCGTATGGACTTTGAGGACATGAACCGGAAGCTGAAAGAAAACCGCATCCATTTGGCCATCTTCTGTTCTCCCCATAACCCTACGGGCCGTGTTTGGGAGCGCTGGGAGATAGAAAAGGCCATGGAGATCTACGCCGCCAACGACTGCCTTGTGATTTCAGACGAGATATGGTCCGATATCATTATGCCCGGTCATAAGCACATCCCTACGCAGTCCGTCTCCCGGGATGCGCGGGCGCGCACCATGGCCTTTTACGCGCCCAGCAAGACTTTCAGCCTGGCGGGGCTTGTGGGCTCTTTCCATATTATATATGATCCACTGCTGAGGGATCGGGTCCGGCGCCAGGGGGCGATAAGCCGCTATAACGAGTGCAATGTTCTGTCCATGCATGCGCTTCAGGCCGCCTTTTCCCCAGAGGGCGAGGAATGGGTGGAGCAGATGTGCCGGGCGGTGGACGAAAACATGGGCTATGCCTGCGCGTTCATTGAAGAAAACATTTCCGGCGTGAAGGTCATGCGGCCGCAGGGTACTTACATGCTGTTTCTGGACTGCGGGGACTGGTGCCGGGAACACGGTGTTTCCATACATGAACTTCAGCGCCGGGGGGTAAAGGCCGGAGTGATCTGGCAGAACGGCGAGGATTTTATCTGCCCCGACTCTATACGCATGAATCTGGCCCTGCCCCTGTCTCAGCTCAGAGAGGCCATGGAGCGGCTTGAAAAATATGCGTTTGTCTGAGGGGAATATGCTGTGGTAAATCTGCTGCTGGCGATAATTTATCTCTCGTTTATCAGCCTGGGCCTGCCGGACTCCGTTCTGGGCGCGGCCTGGCCCAGTGTGTACGGGGATCTGTCCGTCCCTTTGTCCTTCGCGGGGCTGCTGTCCATGATAATCACCATGGGCTCGATCATTTCCAGCCTCCTGAGCGACAGGCTCACCCGCCGCTTCGGCTCGGGTAAGGTCACGGCGGTAAGCGTGGCCATGACGGCCGGAGCCATTATGGGCTTTTCCGCAAGCGGCAGCTTCTGGCAGCTCTGCCTTTTTGCCATACCCTACGGCCTGGGGGCCGGAGGGGTGGATGCGGCGCTGAACAACTATGTGGCGCTGCACTATGCCAGCCGCCATATGAGCTGGCTGCACTGCATGTGGGGCCTGGGAGCCAGCCTGGGGCCCTATATCATGGGCCTTGCCCTGACAGGAGGCGGAAGCTGGCGGCTGGGATACCGGTATATCGGCTATATCCAGATCACACTGGCACTGCTGCTGTTTCTCACCCTGCCCATCTGGAAGAACCGCGCAGCCGGGGAAAAGGCCGATGGGCAGGAAAAGGCGCCGGATATGAAAAGCCTGCTCCGCCTCCGGGGCGTTAAAGAGGTGCTTGTCTGCTTTTTCTGCTATTGCGCCCTGGAACAGACCGCGGGGCTTTGGGCCGGGAGCTATCTGGTGCTCAAGAACGGCATGGCTGCGGAGAAGGCGGCAAGCCTTGCCGGACTTTTTTTCCTTGGCATCACCATCGGCCGGGGGGCCTGCGGCTTCCTGACCTACCGCTTCTCGGACCGGACTATGGTGCGTATGGGGTTCGCGCTGCTGATGGCGGGGGTGGCGCTGCTGCCCTTGGGCGGCGCATTCAGCCTCTGGGGCCTGGCTCTGCTGGGCCTGGGCTGCGCGCCGGTCTATCCCTGCATTATCCATTCCACGCCGGGCATTTTCGGCGCGGAGAACTCCCAGACGGTTATCGGTCTGCAGATGGCTTTCGCCTATGTTGGCATTCTTGTCATGCCGCCGCTTTTCGGTATTGTGGCCCGCAGTATCGGCGCCGGCCTGCTCCCCGCCTATCTGGCTGTTCTGCTGCTGCTGATGGCGCTGATGTACGAAAAGCTCTGCCGGGGCGGCGGAAAAATGAAAAAGAAAAGGGAATGATCACGGAAAAAAGCCGCCCCGACAGGGTGATCCTTTGCCGCGGTTCAACTGCTTTTTATTCGCGGCCGCGCAGGCGCTCCTGCATGGCGGCCTTCATTTCAGCGTTTATCATGAATATGGTTTTCCTTCCTGCCTTGCAATGTCTCCCCAATGCACGCGAACCTGCCCGGGCTTCTTCTGCGTGCATGGCCAACACTTCCCCGACACGCTGGCGCAGGAAATAAAATAACCCCATGCCCTTAAGCGCTTTCGGCGCTGGACATGGGTTTGATTATTTCACATCAATGCGTCTCGTTGTATTTCTTTATAGCGGCGGCCAGAACGTCCATGGCCCGTTCGAGGTCCTCCTGCTTGAGTACATAAGCCATGCGAACCTCATTTTTGCCCTTGCCGGGGGTAGCGTAGAAGGGCTCGCCGCAGGCAAACATCACGGTGTCCCCATGGTCGTTGAACTCGTTGAGCAGCCAGTGCTGGAAGGTATCCGCGTCATCCACGGGCAGGGCGGCCATCACATAGAAAGCGCCCTTGGGTTCTTCGCAGATAAGGCCGGGGATGGTCTTGAGCTTTGCCATAAGGGTGTCTCTGCGGCGCTTGTACTCCTCGCGCACGGAGGCAAAATAGTCGGAACCTACGGAGTAGAGGGCGGCGGAGGCAAGCTGATCCACGGTGGAGGCGCACAGGCGGCACTGGCACCACTTCATAGCCTGATGCATGAACGCTTTATTCCTGGAGATAAGCAGGCCGATGCGGGCGCCGCAGGCGGAGAAGCGCTTGGAGACGGAGTCGATAACAATAACGTTCTCCTCGTAACCCTGAAATTGCAGGGCGCTCATAAGCGGCTCGCCCCCGTAGACGAATTCCCGGTAAACCTCGTCACAGATGATGAAGAGCCTGTTCTCTCTGGCAATGTCCAGCATCAGCTTCAGTTCCTCCGGAGACAGGACCGCGCCGGTGGGGTTGCCGGGGTTTGTTATCATAATGGCCCGGGTGTGCTCATTGATGCAGGCCTCCACGCGCTCCCGGAAAGCATAGCGGTAGCCCTCCTCGGGGCAGGTGGTAAGGGGATGGATCTTTGCACCGGCCAGGGTAACGGAGGTGTGATAATTGGGATAAAAAGGTTCGGGGATTATGATCTCGTCCCCATCGTCCAACAGGGCGGCCATGGTCATCTGCAGGGCCTCGCTGCCGCCGGTGGTCACAAGAATATCCTCCCGGGCAAGCGCCGTGCCGATGCCGCCGTAATAGCTCCGGACAGCGTCGATCAGCTCCGGCACGCCGGCGGAAGGCGCATAGGCCAGAACGGGCTGGCTGAAGTTTTTAAGGGCCTGATAGTAGGCTTCGGGTGTAATGATATCAGGCTGGCCGATGTTCAGATGGTATATCCTTATACCCCGCCGCAGGGCGGCGTCGGCCTCACCGTTAAACTTTCGCATAGGCGAAAGACCGCATTGTTCCATTTTTGACGAAAATTTCAAACGAATCCCCCCAGTCTGTAAGAATAATTTATACTTATACCACAATTGGGCTTCATATTCAATAGGCGCGGAAAATTTAGGGAATCTTGTTTTGCTCCGCTTGTTTCAAGCGGGGGATTTTGATAAAATAGACAAAAAAGAGCGTAAGGAAAACAGGAGGAACGCCATGCTGCGACTGATTATCGGCAGAGCCGGCACGGGAAAAACTGCCGCTGTCATAAAGGAAATAGCCCGGAGCGTGGCGCTTGGGCAGGGCGGGCGCATACTCATCGTGCCCGAGCAGTACAGCCACGAGGCGGAGCGGGAGCTCTGCGCCGCCTGCGGGGACAGGCTCTCTCTCTACGGAGAGGTGCTGAGCTTTACCGGGCTTGCCCGGCGGGTGGAGGCCACCGTGGGCGGCGGCGCCGCCCGGTATCTGGACAAGGGGGGCAGGCTTCTGTGTATGGCTCTGGCCCTTAATAATGTAAGCGCCCGCCTCCGGGTCTATCCCTCCGCCCGGGCTGCGGCGGAACAGCAGAGCCTTCTTCTTGGCGCGCTGGACGAGCTGAAAGCCGCCTGCGTCACTCCGGAGCAGCTTGAGCAGGCCGCGGAGAGCTGTCCCGGCGCTCTGGGTGACAAGCTGCGGGATCTGGCGCTCATCGCCGGGGCCTATGACGCGGCGGCGGCCAACGGCCGGGCCGACCCGGCCGACCGCCTCTCGCTCCTTGCCGGGCGCATAGCCCAAAGCGGCATCGGCCCGGAAAACCATATCTATGTGGACGGCTTTACGGACTTTACCCGCCAGGAACAGCAGGTGCTGGAGGCGCTTTTGAAAACCGGGGCGGAGCTTACCCTCTGCATGACGCTGGACTCCTTAAGCGGCGGCAGTGAGATCTATGAGCTGTCCCGCCGGAGCTGCCGGAAGCTGCTGGCTTTCTGCCGGGAGCTGGGGCAGGAGGCGGAGACGGAGCTCCTCGAAGCAAAAGGGGAAAAAGCCGAGGCCCTGGCCTTTTTTGCCGACAACATGTTCAGCTATGCCGACGCCGGCTTTGCGGGCGAGGCCCCCATTCTCCTGCGCCGGGCCGAGAGCATGACCGCCGAGTGCGAGTTCGCCGCGGCCAGAGCGCTGGCGCTTGTGCGGGACGAAGGCTGCCGCTGGCGGGATATCGCGGTAGCCGTCCGCGGCTTTGAGGATTACAGAGGGACGCTGGAGAGCGTGTTCCGGTATTACGGAGTCCCCCTCTTCACCGCCCGGCGAAGCGAACTCCTGTCCAAGCCTCTGCCCGCCCTCATTGCCGGGGCCTATGAGATTGTGGACGGCGGCTGGGACGTGGATGAGCTGATAAGCTTTATGTACACGGGTCTTGCCGGCCTCGACAGAGACGAGTGCGACGAGCTCTCCGGCTATATCTATCGCTGGCAGCTCCGCGCCGGGGCCTGGGAGCGCCGGGAAGACTGGCGGCAGCACCCGGAGGGCTACGGCGGCGTATACGACGAGGCCGCGGAAGAGCGCCTTGCCCGGATAAACGTCCTGCGCCGCAGACTCGCGCAGCCGCTGCTGAATTTCCAGCGCCGCGGAAAGCTTGCCGCGACGGCGGCGGAGCAGGCCTCCGCCCTCGCCATGTTCTTTGAGGAGCTTAAGCTGCCGGCGGCCCTGGAGCGGAGAGCCCTGTCTCTCGAGGCGGCGGGCCGCGAAGAACTCGCGGGGGAATACCGGCAGCTCTGGGATATAACCGTCTCCGCTCTGGAGCAGAGCGCCTCCATTCTGGGGGATATGGAGATGAGTATGGGCACTTTCGGAAAGCTTTTCACCCTCATGCTCTCAAAATATGATGTAGGGATCATTCCTGTGTCTCTGGACCGGGTCTCCGCCGGAGACTTTGACAGAATGCGCCGCCGGAGCATAAAGCACCTTATCGTTCTCGGATGCAGCGACGACAGGCTCCCGCCTGCCGAGGAGGCGCCCGGCGTATTTACCCAGGAGGAGCGGCGGCTTCTGCTGGAGGCGGGCGTGGACCTGGGCGGCGGCGAGAGCGAGCTCTGGCGGGAATTTTCGCTGATCTATAACTGCCTGACCCTGCCCTCCCGGAGCCTCTGCATGACATACAGCCTCAGCGGCGCGGAGGGGGAACTGCTGCGCCCGGCTTTTGTATTCTCCCGGGCAGCGGCCCTGTTCGGCATTGAAGAGCGCCCGGCCGACCTGAACATGGCCCGGCTCTCCGCGCCCGCCCCCGCCTTAAGCCTGGCTGCGCATTCCCTCAGAGGCGGTGGGGCGGCCCCGGCTGCGGCGGCGGAATATTTCAGGCAAGCCGAGCCCGAGCGCTTTGAAAAGCTGGCCGCCGCTGCCCGGATGAGCCGGGGGCGGCTGTCTCCCGCCGCTGCGGAGAGCCTTTACGGCAGGCGCATCAAGCTTTCCGCCTCAAAAATAGACAAATTTTCCGCCTGTAAGTTCGCCTATTTCTGCCAGTACGGCCTGAAAGCGAAAACATTTACCCCGGCGGAGTTCACTCCGCCGGAAATGGGCAGCTTTATGCATTTTATTTTGGAAAAAACCGCCCGTGAGGTAAAGGAACGGGGCGGTTTCAGGGCTGTCTCCGACGGGGAGCTGGAGGAGATAACGGATAAACAGGTACAGGCCTATGTGAGCGGGGAACTCAACGACTTCCGGGAAAAATCACCCCGCTTCGTATATCTCTTTAAAAGACTCTGCGCCGATGCCCGGCAAATCGTCCGGGATATGGCGGGGGAACTGCGCCGCTCAGACTTTGAACCGCTGGATTTTGAGCTGGACTTTTCCAAAGCCGCGGAGCTGAGCCCGGCGGAGCCGGGCCGGGGCGAAGAGGACTTCGGCCTCACCGGCATTGCCGACCGGGTGGACGGCTGGGTCCATGAGGGGAAGCTCTACCTGCGGGTGGTGGACTACAAGACGGGAAAAAAGAAGTTCTCTCTGTCGGATGTGTGGTACGGTATGGGGCTGCAGATGCTGCTGTACCTCTTTACGCTCCAGGCCCGGGGGGCGGAGCGCTACGGCATGGAGATCGTCCCGGCGGGAATCATGTATGTTCCTGCCAGGAACGCCCTTTTGCAGATGCCCCGAAATCCGGAGGACGGGCAGGCCAGGCAGAAGCAGGACGAGGAGCTGCGCCGCAGCGGCCTTGTACTGGACGACGGGGCGCTGATCGAAGCCTGGGAGCGGGGAGAGGACAAACGCTACATCCCCATAAAGTTCAAGGCCGGAAAGCCCCAGGGGGATTCCCTTGCTTCCATGGAGCGGCTGGGCCTGCTTGCCGGGCATATCCGGGGCTGTCTTGAAAAAATGGCGGCAGAGCTCCATCGGGGCAGCATCACCGCCGACCCCTATTACCGCAGCCAGCAGGAAAACGCCTGCCTCAACTGTGATTATTACGACGCCTGCTATTTCTCGGACGGGGAAAACGGCGAGAGCTGCCGCTATTTGCCCAAGCTAAGCGACAGCAAGGCCTGGGGCATGATGGAAGGAGAGGCGGAAAATGAGTGACTTCAAGCCCACGGCGGCCCAGGCCGCCGCAATCAATACGAGAGGCAGCGCGGTGCTGGTTTCCGCGGGCGCGGGCAGCGGCAAGACAAGGGTGCTGACGGAGCGGCTCATGAGCTATCTTCAGGACGGGGAGAACCCGGCGGAGCTGGACAGTTTCCTTATCATCACGTTCACCCGGGCCGCCGCCGGCGAACTTCGGGGCAGGATCAGCCAGGAGCTGGCGGCCGCCCTGGCAAAGGACCCGGGCAGCCGCCGCCTGCGGCGGCAGAGCGCCCTGTGCAGCCGGGCCCAGATCGGCACCATCCACGGCTTCTGCGCGGCGCTGCTCAGGGAAAACAGCCATCTGGCGGGGCTCTCGCCGGATTTCAAGATCGCCGATGAGCAGCGGGCCGGGGCCATGAAGGCCGCCGCTTTGCAGAAAGCGCTGGAACGGCGTTACGAAACCCCCGGGAACTATCCGGCCTTTACGCTTCTGGCCGACACCGTGGGCGCCGGCCGGGATGACGGCCGTCTCGGCGCGCTGGTGCTTTCCCTGCATGAGAAAATGCAGTGCCACGCCCGGCCGGAGCTTTGGGCAAAGGAACAGACAGCGCTGCTGCAAAGCCCGAAAAACGACGCCGGGGAGACGCCCTGGGGCCGGGAAATCCTCCTGCGGGCCGGGGAGAGTGTGGACTACTGGTGCGGGGAGTTCGACAGGCTGATGGAGGCCATGACTGCCCATGAGAAGATAAGCCGGGCCTATATGCAGAGCTTTTCCCAGACCGGGGACGCCCTGCGGGAGCTGCGCCGCCGCCTGAGGCTGGGCTGGGATGAGGCCCGGGCGTGCTTGCCTGTGCCCTTCCCCAACCTGGGCAGACTGGTAAACTCTCCGGACCCGGTCCTCTCCGAGCGGCTCAAGGACAGACGGAAAGCCTGCAAAAGCGCTATGGAGGAGCTGGAAAAGGCCCTCTATGCCGATTCTGCTTCCCTTCTGGCGGAGATGGCCTCTACGGGCCCGGCTATGAGCGCCCTGCTCTCCCTGACGCTGGATTTTGACCGGGAGTACGCCCGGGCAAAGAGCCGGGCGGGCCTTGTGGACTATTCCGATCTGGAACATATGACCGCCCGCCTGCTGAGCGATGAGAACGGACGGCCCACAGCGCTTGCCGAAAGGGTATCCCGGCGCTATACGGAGATCATGGTAGACGAGTATCAGGACGTGAGCCGGGTGCAGGACGCCATCTTCCGGGCGCTCTCCCGGGACGGGAAAAACCTGTTTATGGTGGGCGACGTGAAGCAGTCCATTTACCGCTTCCGACTGGCGGACCCGGGCATATTCACCGAGAAATACCTGAGCTACGCCGACGCGGACAAAGCCGCGCCCGGAGAGCCGCGGCGGATCATGCTCCAGGAAAACTTCCGTTCCCGGCGGGAGGTGCTGGACTGTGCCAACAGCGTTTTCTCCCTGTGCATGTCACGGAGCCTGGGTGATATCGATTATGACGAAAACGCTGCGCTGAAATGCGGCGCCGACAGCGGGGAAAAAGGCCCTTTGCCCCAGCTCCTGCTGCTTAGCCTTCCCAAAGCGGGAGACGATGAGGAGAACCCGGACAAAACCGCCCTTGAGGCGCAGATGGTGGCGGCGAAGATAAAAGCGCTTGTGGAGGGCGGCGCGGAGCTGGGCGCGGGCGATGGACGCAGGCCGATGGGCTACGGCGATGTGGCCATCCTTCTGCGCTCGGCCAACACCGTGGGAGGGATATACCGGCGGGAGCTTGCCAGACTTGGCATCCCCGTGACCGCGGGGCAGAGCGGCGGCTTTTTCAGCTCTGTTGAGGTGTCGGCCATCATGTCGATGCTGGCGGTGATCGACAATCCCCATCAGGACATCCCCCTTATCGCCGTGCTGCGCTCGCCGGCATTCGGCTTCAGCGCCGATGAGCTCTCTGCTGTCCGCGCCGCCGACCGGGAGGCGGACTTCTATACCGCTCTCCGGAAAGCCGGCGGGAATGGGGGGCGCTGCCGGGCCTTTCTGGAAAAGCTGGAGCGGCTGCGGAGCGAGGCGCCGGATATGCCGGCCCCGGAGCTGGTGTGGCGCATAAGCGAGGAGCTGGACCTGCTGGCCATCTGCAGCGCCATGAGCGACGGGGAGCGGCGCCGGGCCAGAATCATGGAGCTGGCTGAGCTGTCCGAGCGCTTTGAGAGCAGCGGTTACAGGGGACTGCACCGCTTTGTGCTCTGGCTACGGAGCCTTGCGGAAAAGGGCAGAGAGCCCGCGCTGGGCGCGGAGAGTGCCAGCGCGGTGCAGATCATGTCTGTGCACAGATCCAAGGGGCTGGAGTTCCCCGTGGTCTTTCTCTGCGACACGGCCCGCCGCTTTAACAAGCAGGACAGCCGGGACACTGTGCTTGTCCACCCTGAGCTGGGGCTGGGGCCAAAGGTCACGGATCTGGAGCGCCGGGTGGAATATCCAAGCCTGGCCAGAAACGCCATAAAGCTTCGGCTGGAGCGGGAGCTGCTCTCGGAGGAGATGCGTCTTTTGTACGTGGCCCTCACAAGGCCAAAAGAACGGCTGTATGTGACCGCCGCCGTAAAGGACCCGGAGCAAATGATATCAAAGGCTGCCGCCTCCGTGAGCGTGCCCATGGCGCCGGAGCTGCTGGCCCAGGCCGCCGCTCCGGTAAACTGGCTCATATACGCGGGCCTTGCCGACGGCTGGCGGCACATGGAGCTGAAAACCGCCGAGTGCGTCGAAGAGGCCGCCGAAAGCCCCGAAGCCGCGCCGCAAAGGGATGCCGGCGGGGAACTGCTCCCGGAGCTTCGGCGCAGGCTGCGCTTTGTCTATCCTTTCCGGGAGGCGGAGGCCCTGCCCTCCAAGGTCACGGCTACGGAGCTGAAAGGCCGGGCCGAGGAGGATGAGGACGCGCAGCCCCTGGCGCCCGCCCGGCCCCGGCCTTTCAGAATGCCGGACTTTACCCGGGCCGGTCGACCCGTCACCGGGGCTGAACGGGGCACAGCCACGCATCTGGTCTTGCAGTATATGGATTTCGGCAGTTCCAACAGCCTCGAAAGTGTGAAGCGGGAGATTGAACGGCTGCGGGAAGCCCGGTTTATCTCCGACAGAGAAGCGCAGGCGGTGGACGCGGAGGCCATCGTAAAGCTTTTCGGCTCCCCGACCGGCCGGCGGATGCTGGCGGCCGGAGATACGCTCAGGCGGGAGTTCAAATTTTCCCTGCTCTGTCCGGCGGAGGAAATTTTCGGCGCTGCGGCGGGGGAGAAACTGCTGCTCCAGGGTGTGGTAGACTGCTTTCTGGAGGAGGAGGGAGAGCTTGTTATCATAGATTACAAGACAGACTATGTGCCCTCCCAAGGCGCCCTCAGGGAGAAAGCCGCCCTATATTCCGGCCAGCTCAGGGCCTATGCCCGGGCGCTGGAGAGAATCTGCGGCAAAACGGTGAAAGACTGCGTTTTGTATTTCCTCTCCGCCGGGGCGGCGGTGTCCCTGCCCATGGGAGAAAATATTAAAAATAAGGCATAAAAATGCTTGCAATAAGCCAGGGCCTGTGATAGAATTCACTTTGCGTCTTGTAACTATGCCCCTTTGGGCACAATCAAGGCAGCATACGACAAGGAGATACCGCCATGAAGGAAGGAATCCATCCCAATTACAAGCAGACTACCATCCGATGCGCCTGCGGCGAAGTCATTGAGACCGGCTCCACCAAGCAGAACATCACCGTTGAGATCTGCTCCAAGTGCCACCCCTTCTACACCGGCAAGCAGAAGCTGGTTGACACCAGCGGCCGTGTTGACAAGTTCAACAGGAAGTACGGCATAAAGTAATCGGACTGAATAAATCGGCCTGATAAAAACAGGGCCCCTTTGACGAACATCGTCAAGGGGGTCCTGTTTTTATCCGTTTATTTATGAAAAAGCTTTTTTGCCTGGTATTTCGGCTCGAAAGAGATGTTCACGCCCAGCTTTTTGAAAAGCTCGTCATCCACATGGGAGAGGATGACCGTGGAATGTGCCTCGCAGCCGCGCAGGCGGTGGAGCTGGTCTATGGCGTAGCCCGCGATGGGATTGGTGACGGCGCAGATGGACAGGGCGATCAGCAGCTCGTCCGTGTGCAGGCGGGGATTGTGGTTGCCCAAATGCTCCACCTTCAGGTGCTGGATGGGCTGGATGATGTTGGGCGTGATGAGCAGCAGCTTTTTATCGATTCCGGCCAGCGCCTTCAGCGCGTTCATAAGGCAGGCGGAGGAGGCGCCCAGCAGGGAACTGGTTTTGCCGGTGACGATGCGCCCGTCCGGCAGCTCTATGGCCACGGCGGGGGCGCCGGGCTCCTCCGCCCGCCGGAGGGCGGCGGCCACCACGGGCCGGTCTCCGGGGCCGATCTCCATGGAGTTCATAATGAGCTCGATCTTTCTCAGCTCGCTGGGGTCAGAAAGACCCTGCCGCAGAGCGCAGGCGGCGGCATAGTAGCGGCGGAGGATCTCCTGCTTTGATGCTTCCCGGCAGGCCTCATCGTCGAAAATACAGTAGCCCGCCATGTTCACGCCCATGTCTGTCGGGCTCTTGTAGGGGCTTTCGCCATAGATGCGCTTGAACATGGCCTCCAGCACAGGGAATATCTCCACATCCCGGTTGTAGTTGACGGTGGTTTCGCCGTAAGCCTCCAGATGGAAGGGGTCTATCATGTTCACATCGTCCAGATCCGCCGTTGCCGCCTCATAGGCCAGGTTCACCGGGTGCTTGAGAGGCAGGTTCCAGATGGGGAAAGTCTCAAACTTGGCGTAGCCCGCGCTGATCCCCCGCCGGTGCTCATGGTAGAGCTGGCTCAGACAGGTGGCCATTTTGCCGCTTCCGGGGCCGGGGGCGGTGATTACAACAAGGCTTCGCTCCGTTTCAATATATTCGTTTTTGCCGAAGCCATCCTCAGAGACGATAAGAGGAATATCGGAAGGATAGTCGGGGATGATATAGTGCTTATAAACCCGGATGCCCAGCAGCTCAAGGCGCTTTTTGAACTGGTCCGCCACGGGCTGGCCCCGGTAATGGGTAATCACCACGCTGCCGATATAGAGACCGATGCCCCGGAATGCGTCAATAAGGCGGAGGGTATCCTCGTCATAGGTAATGCCCAGATCGCTGCGGCGCTTGCTGCGCTCAATATCGTCCGCCGAGATGGCGATGAGGATCTCTGCCTCATCCTTCATCTCCAGAAGCATTTTTACCTTACTGTCCGGCGCGAAGCCCGGCAAGACCCGGGCGGCGTGAAAATCGTCAAAGAGTTTGCCGCCGAATTCCAAATACAGCTTTCCGCCGAATTTCGAGATCCGGTCACGGATGTTTTGAGACTGAAGCTTCACATACTTTTCATTGTCAAAACCTGGCCTGTTCATAAGTTAAATCCCCAACTGCTTTTTTTTATTTTTTTACTTTTTTACAAATTGATATTCTACCACAGAAAGATGCCCAGAACAAGCGATAAAGAATGGCCGGAAAGGTTTTTTTGCGATCGGGCAATAATGGGCTGCCCCAAATGAAAAAGCATGTATTTCCAAGGCACGAAGGCTTCCGCCTGCACGCTGAGATAAGCTTTCTTTCAGGGGCTGTCCAAGAAAACCGGAAACTGCGCGGCGCAGATCCCATACCACAGTGAAAAGCAAAAATAAAGCCCGCTGAAATGAAAGCCGGCAGAAAGCGGGCGCGGACGCTCTTTTTTGCCCTCTGTGTACTTTTTTTCTTCATAATCTTGTGCTATAATCAGCAATGTATATTTATGTGAAAGGCAAAAGAAGAATGGGACTTTTTAATAAAATTTTCGGAAGCTATTCAGACAGAGAACTGAAAAGAATATACCCCATAGCCGACGCCATAGAAAAGCTGGACGGGCAGTATGCCGCGCTGAGCGATGAGGCGCTGCGCGCCAAGACCGGGGAATTCAAAAAACGCCTGGCGGAGGGGGAGAGCCTGGACGAGATCCTGCCAGAAGCCTTTGCCGCTGTGCGGGAGGCATCCTGGCGCGTGCTGGGAATGAAGCCCTTCCGGGTCCAGCTGATCGGCGGCATCGTCCTTCATCAGGGGCGCATCGCCGAGATGAAGACCGGCGAGGGCAAGACCCTTGTGGCCGTGCTCCCGGCCTATCTCAACGCCCTGACCGGGGAGGGCGTTCATATCGTCACCGTCAACGACTATCTTGCCCGCCGCGACAGCGAGTGGATGGGGAAGGTGCACAACTTCATGGGGCTGAGCGTGGGCCTCATTGTCCATGGGCTGGCGCCTGAGGAACGCCGCGCTGCCTATAACTGCGACATTACCTACGGCACCAACAACGAGATGGGCTTCGACTATCTGCGGGACAACATGGCGCTTTATAAGGAAAGCATGGTCCAGCGGGGCCACCCCTTCGCCATTGTGGACGAGGTGGACTCCATACTGATTGACGAGGCCAGGACCCCCCTCATCATTTCCGGCCAGGGGGATGAGAGCACGGATCTTTACCGCCGGGCGGATGATTTCGTGAGCAGGCTGAAAAAACTGGTCTTTGCCTCGGTGGACGAAAAAGACGAGGAGAGCGAGGATCTGGACGCGGACTATGTGGTGGATGAAAAGGCCAAGACCGCCACGCTCACCGCTCGAGGCATAGAAAAGGCGGAGCGGGCTTTCGGACTTGAAAATCTGGCCGATATTGAAAACTCCACCCTGAGCCACCATATCAATCAGGCGCTCAAGGCTCACGGGGTCATGAAACGGGACATAGACTATATCGTCAAGGACGGGGAGATTATCATCGTCGACGAGTTCACCGGCCGCCTCATGCTGGGCCGGCGCTACTCTGAGGGGCTGCATCAGGCCATAGAGGCCAAGGAACATGTAGACGTGCAGCAGGAGAACAAGACCCTGGCCACGATCACCTTCCAGAACTATTTCCGCCTTTACGGCAAGCTCTCCGGTATGACCGGCACCGCCGCCACCGAGGCCGAGGAGTTTGGGGCCATTTACAGGCTTGATATTATAGAGATCCCTACCAATAAGCCCGTTATCCGTATTGACCATCAGGATGTGGTATATAAAAACGAGAACGGCAAGAACAGGGCCATTATTGAGCAGATCCCCGCCTGCCACATCCACAGTCTGATCCCGGTTTAAGAGCACGCCCAATGCGCATACCGTGGGCACCTGTTCGCTTTCCACAAAATATGCCGCAACGTCCTCGGCAATCTCGCCGCCCAGCAGCTGCACCGTTCCCACATAGGGGTCCTTCATATGGAGGTCCCGAATCAGCGTCAGTGTGCCCTGATCGCCAACCGCAGCGCCCACGTCCAGCTTGCCCTGATATTTCTCCACCAGCGCCACCTGGGGATTTTCCACATAGCCCCGGACATTGCCCTCTGCGTCAGAAACTGCCATAACCGTTCCCAACGGGCCGCCGCCTCGAAACTGCAGTGTGACAGAGCCGTTCGGGACCTTCTGTGTATTTCCAATCAGCGACGCCGCGCTCAGCACCCGGCCCAGGGCCGCCGTCGCCGTCGGTGTCGTCTGATGCATTTGCCGGGCCTGCTCTACCAGCCCCGTCGAACAAATGGCGGCTGCCTTGACAAAGCCGTCTGCCGTGATGGCGCGGACGATATAATCTCTCATGCTACGCTTCCTTCCTCGCTGTGAAATAGATCCGCTGCTCCTGCTGGCGCGGCGGGATCATCTGCCCGTCAGCATAGGCGCGGATGGCCGTAAAGCCCGCCGCACGCAGGGCCTGCTCCAGCTCCGCCGGGGTATCGGCGGGGAAGCGGTTGATGGCCACCACCGCAGGCAGGCCGAACACCTGGGTAATGTTCTTCACGTGGCGCAGCAGGTTGGGCAGGCCGTTTTTCAGCGCCTGCAGGTCCTCGTTTTCCAGGGCGGTCTTGGGCAGGCCGCCGTGC
>OLPA01000580.1_pt1 | contig 34045 bp, 30 predicted proteins | sample 1672811 | NCBI WGS metagenome assembly OLPA01 (sample SAMEA3136726, study PRJEB25190) | human gut metagenome | biome: human gut; feature: human-associated habitat; material: faeces | place: Austria | collected 2013
TAATACAAAGCATGTCGCGAGTTGCTAAATGTATCGACAATGGACCAATGGAAGGGTTTTGGGGAATTCTGAAGAGAGAGCGATACTATGGAAAACGATTCACTGATAGAAGTACTCTCGTAAAAATGATCGAAGATTATATAGATTACTACAACAACAAACGTTTGCAAAGGAATCTTGGAATTTTGACACCAATGGAAAAACATGAAATTTACTTGCAAGCTGCATAAAAACTGCCAGCAGATAAATTTCTGCTGGTAGGAAAAATTTATATTTTTTCAATTGTCTACTTGACGGGGAGCAGTTCACAATCTGGATGACAGCCTCATTTTCGAAGCATCACCTACAGATAAGGTGTTATGTATGAACTATTTTAAAGAACTTATAAACAATCGCTTAGATTACTATTTTGATAATCCGCAAATTAATTTTCATCTTCTATTTAACAATGATGCTAACTTTGAAAAACTTGTATTAGCCAGTATGGGAAACACTCGTGATTTTGGTACAATGCTGTTAAAGTGTTGGTCTGAATTTCAATCCTATAGGAATTCTCCATTAGTCCAAGGACGTCCCTTTAAATACATTTCATTACAAATGGTTACATCTGCAATTAAAGATAATGGAGATAAAAAAATAAGTAACCTTAATAGCAACGAAAACACTTTATCGGTTTGGAATGACATTCTTAATTTCTGTCTGTCAAAAAAATCAAGTCATTTTGCAATTAATGAATCACAGACGGAGTTAGAATGTTTGCGTAAACAAGAATTTTCTGATTTAATTTATCATAGACTTCTTCATTTTAGAAAGGCTCATGTTCCTACAAAAGATGGGGGACTCACAGATAAATTGTCGATTTACGCCATAAATTATGCTTGTAGTTATAATCTCCATTCTGAAAGTAAAATATCTTTTATTACAGAATATAAAACAATACATGATCGTGTTCGTCGTTATATATATCACCCTTCAGCAATTTTACAAAAACTGCAAATCAAAGAAGGAGAGATTTTTCCATGTAGCAATTGTGGTGAACCCATAAATATTCTAAAAATGAAAGCAGCTTGGGATAATAATGCATGTCCGTTTTGTGGTCAACATATTAGGCACTAAAAATTGTACTCAATCTGTACTCAAACCACATAACAAGAGCCCGGAAACCCGCATAAACACTGGATTTCCGAGCTCCATTTTTTATTCAAATTCCGAAATTTCGAATGTCTTGCACTTCCAAAATACTATAGATTAAGGATAAATAATATCTATTTTTCTAAGAGATATTGTATTTTCCTTCTATTATTATATTAAAGTGTATCATAAATGTATCACTACTCTAATATTCATGATACATTTGTTCTTCTTTAATATATAAGTATTATACCACACTTTCAACTTGTAAACCATAAGAATTTGCTACTTTTAGAATTATTTTATACTATAAAATATTATTCCATTTTCACCTTATGGTATACAATATTCCTGTTTCTTCATATATAAATAATCTTCTAATCCCCCTTCCAAATCCGACATATCCACTTTTCCATTAATAGATTTAAGAATCTTCTTTATTTTTGATTTTTTATTGTATACCACCTTTACTAAATCCTGTTCCGATCTAATGTTATTATCTTCATCCATCAAGCTAAAAAATCTTTCTGTTTTGACAAATTGATCCATTTCCTGCTTTCGTATTTCTTCTCCTAGCAATCCATACTCCTTTATAAGAATATAGTAGTCTAAACTTGTCATATTTGAAAAGATTTCATCTAATATCTGTTTCGTTTCTTTTTCCAATTCAAACTGCTGTTTTTCTTCTTTACCTGCTATTTGAATTCCTTGCTCTTCTAATTCTGATATATAAGCTACGCCATTTAAATGATCCAAAAGTTCAATCAATAATTTCTTTGATATAGGTCTCTTCTTCTGTTCTTCTGATTCTTGCTCTAACCGCCGATAAATCATTTCTACAGAAACGTTCTCTTCTTCCATTTGATTGTCAAAAGCAATTGCACTTCTAATTTTAGTTATGGTATAAATTTGACGACTCCTATTTACCGTTAGTCCCTGTTCCTCTGCTATTGAAGCTCTTATGCATCCTTTAATTCTGCTTTTTATAAAGCACTCGAAAGAATACATTTCTCCGGTCACTTCATATGCCGAATTAAATTTTCCAAAATCACTTACCATTAATTCACAGACTCTCGAAAATAGTATTTCCTGAATGCTTTTAGAAAGAGTCAATCTCTTACTTTCGCACTCTACTACTTTTCTTACTATCGGCAGTATTATTTCAAATACGTAATTCTTAAATTCTTGTAGTTCACCCTCCGAACATTCTATTAGAAAAGCATTTCCTTCTTTTCGCAATCCATTATCGACAATAGACGCATAGATTCGTGCTGCTCTAGTAAGATAACTCTTTATATCCTCGTTTTCATTTCTTTCATAATCAGCTTTATTCATTCGTTGCCTCCACACGTTCTTCTCGTGGGACGCACCATGAATTAATACTTTTTTTCTTTATCGCATAAAAAGTAGTGGTCAGATTTATATGAATCGCATCGGATCAATCTTCCGATTTTTAATTCATATGCATCCCGCCACTTTCCTATGCGCACTCAAAAAGCTGGAGAATATTTAATTTTTTTCTAAACAAAAAGATCCAAGTATTTATTATTAGAAGGCTTAAACTATCCTTCTAATAAATACTTGGATCTCCAAAAAGCTGATTGCAAAAAACATGCAAAACATAACAGACGATACCGCTCTTTTTTAGGTTTTCTCTTACCTTATTCAATCTTATATAATGATATAAAAAATCAACCGTTATTCTAAAATACAAATATATTTAAAACTTGTAGTAGGAAAATTGCTCCCTTTGTTTTTTCGTCTATATGCTTTCGATAGCTCTTGTAAGTCAATACTTGATTTAATTTATATTTGTGGTAGAATTACCTTCACTTAAATGGAGGAAGTGAGAAGTATGAAAATCACAATCGTATATTATGATGGAGAAAAGACAGTAAGAGAAACTCGTGGTGGCAAGAACAAGTAAATATTGATATTTTATTTCTTCTTATAGAGTCCCTTCGCTCTTGGAGACTGAAAGAACGTTCTCTACAAGAAGAACGTACACTTGATCGTTGATGATTTTATAAAATATAGTACTCAAATTTTTTGAGAGAGTTAAAAAGAGCAGGTTTAAAAACCTGCTCTTCCTTTATCTTCTATGTATAGCATTTACACCGAATTGTGTATAATGTCCAATCTTATAATTCTCAACAAATTCTCGATCTGCCTCCCATTTTGAAATTGCAAGTTCCATGTTAGACATTCCGCTTCTCTGCCGAATAAAGAAATCCAAATAACTGATGATTTCACTTTTAGCTAAAACCTTGTTATCAATTATGACTGCAAGGATTTTTTGCCTCTTAACAAATGATAATCCTTTTGTTTGAGATACATTGTAACCGTACTGCATAAGGATTGACTCTTGCGCCAACTTCACACCATTCATGCATGCCCTCATATACGTTTTTTCATCTGTAATTCTACAGGTAATGATTCCTTTTCGTTTTAAATTTTGGTAGGTTGATTCCATCATAAAATAAACTTTACATCTCGGGCAATATCCTGCAGAAATCCTGCATTCTTGCTGCTTACCATCTTCGTTAGTGACAGCAACAATTGCATCTATATTTTCTATTTTATGATTATTGTGCATACAGCGGAATATGTGTGTTCTAACAACAAAATCCTTTGCATTAATTTTAAGAATCTCTGTTGTTTCCTTAATAACTGGCTTTACTTTTTTCTTCTTTTCAGGACGTTCTTTTTTTACTTTAACTGGTTTTTGTATCTCTTTTTTGACAACTGAATTTATATTATTCGCCTTTGATACAGTTACCAGTTTATTCATAAAATCCTTGTAGTACAAACATTCAATGCTATACGGACTGCATTTTTTATTTGTACGCTTACATTTACATGGTTCACCGTCTTTATGTCTGCATTTCTTCTGTATGCTACTTATAGCTAAATATACAGATTCTTTATCAATCTTATATTGCTTTGCTGCTTTATTTGCATAAAATCCGTGTTCTTTTTGCTGCTTCAAATACATTGTTTTATCAGCTTTACATTTTTTTGATATTTCCAGCTTTTTTGATGTGTTTTGATTATTACTGGAGTTAATCTTATTATTTTTAAACACGTTAGGATCGTTCTCTTCAAGATCATATTTTGTCCGCAAGTATTCGTTCAATATCTTTTCATACTTATGTTCTTCAAAAAAAGCTGTTTTTCCATGCTTATATTCCTCAAGCAGTTTTTCTTTCGAATCCTCCAAAAAATATTGTGACACTTTAGCAATAATAAATTTCTTTTTATCCCTAGAATTATCAAATAAATATGCTTTTAACACCTTACTTTTTACTGCTTCATCACTGAACAAATCTTTTTCGATTTCTTTTTTTACATGTTCCTTAATTTCTTCTATAGTAATAACAAACACCTCTTTTGTCGGTCATAATATACTCTCTATATTTTACCATATTTGTTCAAAGAAGCTGATAGATTCACATGATTTTTCTTCGATATTTTTCACTGGAAAATCTTAGAAATAAAACGATCTGTAATGCCGTTCTTTACTTCCACATCTATATTAAAAAGAATACTTCTCCACAAGTTCATTCCACTGCGCTTCAAAAAATTTCACTACATGTCTTCCACTGAAATCTTCAATTGGAAGCCTTTCTTCTAATGATTTGAGATAGTCTGCTGCTTTCTTTCTGTGATAACGGATCACGTTGTAGCTTACGATCTCCACATTCTTCAGTTCAATGGATGTATTTCCTTCTGCTGAACTTCTCTTTGGACGGCGGATTGTAAGATCTCCTGTAAGAATACTCTTTCTTAATTTTTCACTTGCTGCTGCAATACTTACAACAAGACTGCTAACGGATAACTCTTCCGCTGTCATTTTTCCGTATGCTTCATCACAGCATCTCACATGAAGTAAGACAAAGAGCCTTTCCATATCTGTTAAACGATCAAAAAAGTGATGAAGTACTTTGGTTGTATCAACATCTAGTTCTTCAAAGACTTCCAACTGAATCCCTTCATCCCCTTGCATCATATCCATTTCAAGCATTCCTTCCTCCATTAATTGATCCAAAGAAGTACGGTTCATATAGCGAAGGATGGATAAGATATCACTTTCTGAAATGTCCTGACATATGCAGTGGATCTCATAAGGTGTCACTTCACTACTGTTCTTTTGTTTACTGACTGCGATTTTCGGGATTGCAGACAGCACACGGTAGATCCTTCTCTCCACCTTTGGACTTACGCCATGCATCTGCGCATAAGTTGTAAGGATTGCTTCACCGGATAAACGGTCTAAAAAGGTCGGGAAGCGATAACTTTTGCTGTCTTTTGTAATACGCTTTGGATCCCTAAATAGATCCAGTCTCTTTAAAATGACTTCTGAATAATTTCCAATAAAATCATCCCGGTAGCTTCCAAAATCAATACGGTTTAACACATATCTTCCGCTTGTCTTCATCATCAGATTAATTACCATGTCATAGATATACTGCATCAACTCCTTCTGCTCTTCTACCGATAATGCTTCGGATAAATTAATCCCTCCGTCTATAAGCGTTCCTTTTTTGATGGATCTTAGATAAGCTGCTGCTCTTTCCATATAATCTGTCATGTCTTCCTGTGTTCCAATATAAAATTCTTTGCGCATAATATTCTTCCTCCTTGCGACTTGTTATGTCTTGGGAGGAATGCACAAAAAATGTTTCCTCAAAATGGATAGGAAATTAAAAAAAGCCTCCTCCCGGTTTCTAAACCAGGAAGAAAAGCCCTTACTCCTTGTATTCTTTCATTTTCAGTTTTAAAAATTGAAATATCTGATTTTCACTCATTTTTAGACACAAAAAAAGAGACATGAAAAACGAGCCAGTCTTCTCTGGTTCATCTTTCACGCCTCTTTTGGGTCATGCCCGCATATCGTGATGAGCAATCATTTAGTTGTATCTTCTGCTAATGGTGGTTATACATAGAAACGATCGCCCTTAGCATTCTTAATTAGTTCTCCTTCTGTGAATTTTTTAAGCCTTATTACCCTTTTGCAATGTGTACAGGAAATCTGCACATTTGGTAACACTTTTGTTTCCTCGCATCCGGTTAATACATGAGATACTCTCGTACTTTTTTTACACCGCCCACAATAAAGTATAATCTTTTCTTGCATCGTAATTTACCTCCAAAAGAATTTAATCCTGTCAAAGGAAAAGGGAAATATTGTCACCTCTGCAAGCAATTTGCCATAACCGCTGATCAACCGGTTAACAGAGCAGTTTTTCCGTAAGAGTCGAAGTCCCCCCACTACCCTGCAGCTTCTGTTGCTGATCTTTGTTCGAACATATGTTCGTTACACTTACTATATCTCTGTTTCAGACAAATTGCAAGCCTTTCTTTAAACATTTTATATTTTCTAATCTTCCTCAAGAACATCTAGTTCCCCATCCTCAGAAAATCCACTCCAATCCAACACTAGGTTTTCTATAAAATCCAACTCACTTCCTACGTACGGAGTGTAATCTTTCAAATCCTCTTCTTTTAATTCCTCCAGTAAATAAATCTCTAATGACCTTCCATCAACTGTAGAATACTCTTCTTTTCCTGAAAACATATAATTAAAATAAGAGGTAGAAATCAAGAATAATTCCAGCTTTTCTCTTTCTCTCTCATTCATTTGTATTTCTTCATAATCTCCCTTTTCCGAAAAGCAATGCACCTCGTAAATGTTACGATCTGCAAAGCTTTGTAGAATCGTAATAAGACAAAACTTCGCCAAATATTGATACTCTTCCGGTAGTTCTTCAGCGCAATTCTCGTTTAACTGATAGTGTCCTGGCAGATATCCTCGCTTAGGAATATCAGAAAGTTCTGGAATTTTCCATTCGCTTCCTATTTTTTCTGCAGATCTTAATTTTCCACGTCTGATCCACTGCCTTACTGTCACAGGTTTTACACCATACTTATCCGCATACTCTTCAACCGTCAATTTTTTACAGGAACTTTTACATATAGAATAATTTCCTCTTTTATCAATCCATTTACATGTAATCTTGTTATCCTTTTTTTTAGTAAAAGCAATCATATCGATTCTATAAAGAAAAAGTTCTATCTTATTATTTTCCATTTCTATGGAATATCCCCACCATGGATCTGTAATCGTCATGATAGGATTTACTGCAACCTTAGCGATAAAATCGATCAACAAATTATTCATTGTTTCACAATACGCTACAGAATGATCACAATTGTTTTTTAAGCGTTCCATAATCATTTTCTTCTTTGTTTTTGCCACTTCAAGCACGGTTTTTTGATCTTTAATCAGAGCCTTTGAAATAAATTCAGGTTCTGCAGATTTCCATGTAAATTTATATCCTTGCATAGCATCACTCCTTCTAAATAGAGAATAACATATTTTTCGTATTATTGCAATACATTTGTATCGTAGCAATACATTTTACACTTTACAAGGTGGTTCGCTTTACAAGGTGGTTCCATTTAACAGGATGTTTTTAAATACAGAAAAATGTCTCCAGAACTTACCGCTGCATTGATCTGCGGTACTTCTTCTGCTGTTACACGCACGGTAAAGGAAGTTGCAACGCTTGTTTCATCACTGATCTTGTTTCCGGAAGTATCATAGACATCCTCAATATAAACATCCGATGCCATCAAAACATACGCTCTTGTCGCCTCATCCAGTGCATAAACATCCACAAGATCTCCCCTTCGAAGGGAACCATTTACGCTGGATGCAAATGCCGGTGTATCAAAGGATGTAAGAACATAACCATTTTGATATTTCTCCATCCCTGCATTGTTTTCTACCAGATCTTCCTTTAATACCATCTGGGATTTTTTCATTGCATCCTTTAAATAGAATCCCTCTTTTGGAAGACTCTTTAGTGTCGGATAGGCATTTTGGGGAACGATTTCTTTATCTACCTGCACCACCGCAAAATACTTCTTATACTCCTCTTCTTTTACAAACGTATTCTTATCTAGATCTGCTTTCATAGAGACGACTGTGGCCATCTCTTCCTTTTGCATTCCTCTTTGCTCTGTAACAAATGAGATCGCACTTACCACAATGCATGCAAATAAAAGTGGTAACAAAAGTGTCTTAAAAACAGATAAGCTGTCTTTCTTCTTTTGTTTTGTCTTTGTACCTCTTTTTTTCGCTGCTTCCATTTTTCCTTCGTTTTCTGTTTTCTTCTTTTCAAACATCTTACTTTTCACTCCTTTTTCTAGTCGCTGATTTCAAGCGTACAATAAATATCCTTTGTTTTTGTGATCATGCTTCCATCGATCATGCTTTTGATGTCAAATCGGACCCTTCCATAAGCAGAAGTTTTTGTTACAACTTCTCCGGTTGGAGCATAGACACTTCCTATTTCTTTTATGCTTACACTTTTCCCTTCGCCATCTCCGCTCCATTTGGTTACTGTCACCACGTTATCTTCTACCTCATAGCAGATAAAATCATCATAATGAAAGTTATAATAAAATCCATTTGTGTTACGGATCGCATCCTCCATACAATCCTTAAAGATTCTGTGGGACTCGTCGGTATTCTGGAAACGAAGAACCGGCACTCCCGATTCTTCCATTGTTTCAAAGTAATACACATCATCTGCTACAAGACTTGCTAAAACGGAATCTGCCAGCGCATCATCCACATGGTGCTGGTGTGTCATAAGCTTGGCAACCGATGTAAGATAAATACTTAGGATCACCAGGATCATTGCTGTCAGAAACAAAAACACATATCCAAAAGCACCGCTTGCTTTTCTCTTTCTTTGTATCCACGCTTTCATTTTCACACCGCCTTACTGCTTTGCCGTTGTCTGTCTTTGGATCGAAATCTGACTTGGATGGGAGGTATACTTACTGATCGCACCGGCGAATGCCAGTATATTATCATCATACGTTCCGCTGATCTTTAGATAGATCCTGCTTCCATACTCCACTTCACTTGTCGTTGTCCCATCAAAAGTAATGTGATATAAGCCATAATGCTCTAACTCTTCCTGTAAATCGGCCTGATCCATTGGAGATAAGTATCCTTCAGTTTCCATGATCAAAAGATACTCTCTTGCAGTCTGCTGCATCCCCCACTTATCACTGATCCCTGAGAATGCTCCAAAGATGATCACAAGAAACGCACAGGAAAAAACCAGACCGACTAACATGACCAGCATGTTTTCCATAACAGCGCCTTTTTTCTTTCTTATAAAGATACTTTTGATCTTTTTCATGCCTTCTCCTTTCTAAAATCCGATCTGCAGTTCCATCAGTTTCATAATGATGCAGTAAAGGATCATTGCTAAAATGTCCATCGCGATCAGGATCACATAGAGCATGGTTTTTTGTTCCAGGCGCAAACACCGCCTCTTATTGACACTGATCTGCTCTCTTTCAATATTTTGTTCCAGTGTCTTTAGTGCTTCATCAACCTGCCCTGTCACCTGTAAGGATTTAATGACTGTACAAAAGGAAGAAATTTCCGCATTGGAAAAACTTCGTTCCAATTCGCTTAAACACTCTTCTAATGACTTTCCTGCATCCAGATCCGTTCGAAGTTTTAACAAAGCACTTTTCAGTCTTTTATTTTCCACAACGATCACCGCATCCTTTAAGGCATCCGCGATATACTGTCCGCCTCGTTTTCCATAAAGTACGCTTCGGCTCATCTCCATAATGTCTGGCATCATCTCATCATTGGATGCTTTATTCTTTGCTTTTAAGAGAAAGTCAAGAAAAAACCAGCCAAGTACGAAGCTTACTAATAAAATCCCTTTTTTAAAGGATTGTATCCCAAGCCCCTGCAGCATAAAGAAACTACACAAACCAAAGGAAAATGCAAACAAAAGCTTAGAAAGATACCACTGCCCGACACTCATCTGATCCTTTAAAAGCACGCCTGCGCCCAGCCGTTTTAAAGTGATCTGCTTTTCAAGCAAAAACCGCATAACAACATCTGAATTTTTTATAGCTTCTAATTGTTTCCTTGCTTCCTTTTCCGGAGTCGTACCATGCATGCGGTAGAGGATGCTTTGCATGATGCCAAAGCAAAGGATAAATAAAAAAAGATGTAATAACTGGATCAAAAGAAATCCCCCCTTTCCTACTTGTCAGTCTGAAACATCTTAATCCCAACGCAAAGATATAAAATACCGGTCACCAAAAGTAAAAACTGCCCTGCCACAGTTCCTGTAAGGCTTTCCTTTACCGGAATATCAAGCCCTGCTCCAATAATTAAAACGATCACGACTGCCATAACAGAGATCACGGTAAGCGTTAATTTGCCCGCATAAAGAATATTTTTCCTGTCTTCCCTTGCAGATAATCCGGCTGCGACCTGGCTTGTCATCTGTGCTAAGACTTCCTCATAATTGGCCTGATAATGCATACAGTTCTTTAGGTTGATAAGGATCGTCTGAAGCTGTCTGTTTTCTACTGATTCCTTCATATAATCAAATGCAATATCGATATTTCCTGTATTTTCTGCATCTGATACAAACTTGGAAACGACCTCTTTTAAAGGCCCTGTGAAAGACACTGCCGTATTTTGCATGATCGTTACAATGTCACTGCTTCCCTTGGCATGATTGGATAGGATGGAAATAAAAATTGCAGTGGAATCCTCGATCTCGTTATATCTTTTTCCAGAAAGTGCAAGTGCGCCCCCATAAAGGAGCACCACCTGCAATACACACAGAAAGATTCCAGCAAATCCATTTTGAAAAACAAGCACCCCTTCAAAAAATCCACTAAGAGCCAAAAGAGAAAGGATACTTAAGAAAACTTCCCCATTTAAAAATTCAAATTGACTCTTCATACCGCTTAAAAGCATCAGCCGGTCCAACTGATAAAGCAGGGAATGATTCTCGATCGCACCGTATCTTGTTACAAACTCAGCTTCCGATAAAACTCTTTTTTCCACATTGTCCTTATATTTTTTAACAACTTTTCCCCAAACATTGTTCTCTACAAAACGTTTGTGTAGAAAAAACACAAACAGAAACGTAAAAAGAAACAGACTGCCTTTTAAAAAAATGCTAATTAACATTTCCTTCCTTTGCCTCCTCTCCGTCAAATATCTGCTCATCTGGAAGGGAAACATCTACAGTTACCTCTCCTGTTTCCCCAACATCTGAACTCTCTTTCCAGGTTTCCTCCTCAGTATCTTCACTTGGATCAAACTTTACGGTACCATCCTCGTTGTATGTGATCATCGGTGTATTCCAATCGATCTTCGGATCAAATGCTTTCCCGTTATACGTTTTTTCATCTTCTCCTGCCACATACCGAAAAAGCCCCACTCCGTTTACAAAGTAATAACCGCTTACAAAATAGTCCGGGATCTCAATCTCAATAAAGTTACTGTGCATAAACGTATACTCATGACTGATAAAGCGTTCCATACTTCCAAAACTGTGGATGTTCGCCTTCAGATTAAAGTCCTGATAATAAGTTCCCGTGTAAAATTCACACGTATAGGTCTGATCCTTTGTAAGTCCAAGTACGGTTCCGCCATCTGAAACCTTCTCTTTTGTGATCTTTTCTTTTCCAACCTGATCTAAATAAAGCTTTGGAACTTCACTTAAGGAAGTCAGCTCCCTTGCATCCGACTTTAGATCAATATAGTACTTATACTCTTCTTCCACATCGAGATAAGGCAGATAATAGTGTCCTCCCTGATCCATCATCAGATTGGAGACCCCAATGGTATATCCATAGTCAGCAAACCGTTCAAATACAAACGACTCCGGGACCTCATCCTTTGATACAAAGATTAGCTGATCCCCCGCTTTTAACGTTGGGATCTGTTTGTCCTCATCGGATGAGATCCAGATACTTCTTGGATAATCCATCTCTTCTTCCAGTTCCTTCTTTGGAAAGTTATATTCTCCTGTGATGCATAGATGATACGTCCCATCCTGAAGGACATAGGCTTTCCCGCTTTCTAATTCCTTTTCACTTGTAAGCGTTGTTTTTCTTTGCCCGGTAAGACTACTCATCGTCTGAAACAGGCTGCATCCGCTTAAACTACAGGTAAGGATCGAAGTGATTCCAAGTACCGCAAATACTTTTTTTCCTTTCATGGATCACTCCTCCTTCTTAAATGGAATGACCTCTTGATTCGATGCAAAAGGATATACCTTTTTAAGTACAAGCTCTTCCTTTTCCTTATCCCAGCCTATAATTTTCACAATCTCATCTACCTGAAAATTCTTTAAATGGATCACATACTCAAAACCCAAAAGCTGCTTTAAGGATTCCCTATTGGAATAACCGGTTGCCTGACTGATATAATCTGCCATCTTATCAAGTGCCATCTCACAGCTTTCCCCATGAACGGAAGTCCAGCACTTGTGCCCGGTCATGGAAGCTTTCGATAATCCGGCTGCTTCTGCTCCTTCTTTTACTTCTCCAACGATCACACGGTCAAGATCGACTAATAGTGCAGCTCTGGTTAAATCCCCAAGCTCATAACGTACCTTTGAATCCCCCTGATTGGTCAGCACATGACAGCTGAAAAGATCCGGATGATGCTTGTCAAAAAGCTCTGCATTTTCCTGGCAGATCATAACGGATTCTGTCTGTGGGATCTCTGCGATCATGGCATTCATAAGTGTCGTCTTTCCGCTTGCCCCTTTTCCGGTAAAGAGGATTCCTTTTGAGTGGATCATCTGATGCATGAAGTGATCGAAGTCTTTCTTCTCATCAGAAAAATAATCTTTTTTCTGTACCAGGGTCAATTTTAATTTCTCTTTCTTTTCTTCAAACATCCCGGCCTGTTCAAGCATCTTTAAGGTATACTTCTTTTTCGGAATCTTTCGGATGGCAACCACAGGCTTTCCTCCATCAACTAAAAGCGCAGAAATCACGGTAATTCGCAAAATAAAGTCCTCCTGGCTTGCATCGGTAAAAGTCTGGATCGCATTCGCTGTTCCAAGATTTACCTTGTTTCTTTCCAAAAGCTTCGTTACAAACATCAGATACTCTCTGTCATCTTCAAAGGAAACATCTGCATCCCACCTACATCCTGTCTGTTTGACCCTTACATGATCTGCCCCATAAAGCTTAATGTCCGAAATCTCCTTTTCATGGATCAGATCATCAAGAACTCCATAGCCCCAGAGCTCCTTTCTTACAAGTTCTAAAACATACTCCACTTCCTGTTTTTCTAACCGGTCACCTTTCTCATTTTGATAAAAGCTCAGTTCTTTTTTGATATCCTCTAATATCGTTTCCTTTGTTATCTGGAACGCCTTTACATTCTTCTTATTTAAGTTTGCAAGAAGCCCAGCTTCCTGCTTAGAATGAAACTTTGCCTCAAAGGATCTGGCAAGTTTCCTGTACTCTTCTTTGTTTTGATTCATCTTATCCCTCCCAAATGGTTTCTACCTGATGATGGATTTTTCCTTCATCCCTTTTGATTCCGTAAAGGAAGATGCCTCCAAGGAACAGACTGAAAATCAGACTGAAAACCACCACCTTAACAAGCAGTTTTTTCTGTGCTTTCGGGTCTTCCATCTCCTTTTTTCGAAGCATTAAATCTTCCTCTTTTTTTAGAGCCTCTACACTTTTTCTTACCTTTTCTACATCTTCTGTTGATTCAAAAAAAACTTTCGTAGATGGATGGAAGAAAAAATAATACAGGTATTTTCCATACGTCATATCCTCCGTATAGTTGCAGCCTACTAAAACACCAAGAAATAAAAGTGATAAAAAACAAAAGACACATACAATTCTTGATGTTTCAAAGTACAGTGGGAGTAAGACATTAAGAAGCACTCCCACGATCACGGATCCGAAAAATACAATTTTTTGTAAGATGGTCTGATTCTTTAAAGCATCGATTCCAAAGAATGCATCGGAATCGATCTCTTCCAAATTTACATTTCTATCCATCTGTGCCATAGTTGTTTTCTCCTTTCCTAGAACATTCTTGACGTTACTGCATCACTTCCTTTAACAAGTCCGCTGATCACGATCGGGGTCACTGACATCTGTACCGTCATTAAGATACATTTCTGTATCTCGGATGCGGAACTAAGGTCAAAACTGACCAGGTTTGTACACAGTGCGATCCCGCCTTTTACTGCCACTACCATCAATGCTCCTGAAATACAAAATCCAAAGAACGTCTTGATATAGGTAAGTAAGGATCTTGAAATGTCATGGCCTCCTGCTCCAAGTGCGATCGCGATCCCGGCAAACGGCAGGATCATAAGCGGCTTTAAAATCCTTTGAAATCCACTGCTTATAATGGATAAGCTGCTTGCCACCATGATAAATAGAAGGATGATCCCTCCAAGCAAAAATAATAACGAGCATCCAACGGTACTCCAAAACTTTCCAAACCATTCTCCGGAGATTGCAAAATCAGGAAGCTTTAAGCACTCATCCATAATGCTTTCCAGATCTCCTGTAATGGAAAGTGTATATCCGCCTGTCATGGAGATCTGTCCTGTGATTCCATCCGTAAAGTCGATCAGATATCCCATGATGCTCCACATATTTGCCGAAATGTATAAAATCATACAGTAGCGAAGTGCATCCTGTAAAAATCTTTGTGCCTGCTGCCCAGGTGGAGCTGACAGGACCGATTTATAGATCGCAATAATAAAAAATACCGTGGCGATCGGAACGGTCGCATCTGCGATCGCATTGTAAAAGGTATGCACGGTCGCATACGGGGTTCCTCCCCCCGCTGTCTTTGGACTTGTTGTAAAGAGTGTCATCGCAATACCGATCAAGCTGTTCCAAATAGTAAATGAGCACCGGTAAAGTGCCTTCACAATGTCTGCCATAACGTCTCCTTTCTTAAAAAAATCCCGGCTTATAAAAAAGCCGGAATCCTTTTTTACGTAAGCGCTGATACTAGAGCACTTAGTCCAACTAAAACTCCACCGGCTACTACAGAGTACACGCCCTGGTGCTCGCCCTGCTGATCCATGGTTCGAAATGCCATGGCGAATTTGATTCCACCATAAACCAGCATGACTGCTCCAATGGCACTACCCAGTGTAAGAAGCACGCTTTTTAGATTGGTGATCGCACTGGTATAACTTGCAGCTACCAAAACCATCTGATTTGCTCTTGCCACTAAATTTGTTCCCATATTGTATTCTCCTTTCCTTTATCGTAAGGGACTTTTCCCTTCATAAATTACTTGAGTCCTTTGAAAACTGATTGCAAAAAAATTAAAGGATCTTTGCAAAGTTTTTTATTTCCTCCAAGGCTGCATTCGTTGGGAACATTTCTTTGATCCTCTTTGCGCTGTAATCTGCCATAATAAGCTCATATAAGCAGCGAATCTGCGTTTTCGTGTATCCCGACTGCAATAAGTTTTGTACTGTCTCTGCCCTTTGGACATACCTTTGTTTTGCCTCCTTCGTGTTGTTGTCTTTCTCCTTATAGATAGAAAAATCAATCCTTCCATCCATCTTTTCATCCAGATACCGGTCATAATTTTCCTTTAATTTCTTTTGCATCTCTTCGGTTACCGGAAGCGTTGTGATCGTACTTCCAAGTTTGGAAGATAAGATAAGCGCATCTACATCTTCTTCCGTAAGCTTTAAAATTGCCTGTCCGGATGCACGGATCTTTTTTGCTTCCTCTTTTGCCTTTTCTCCACTGAAAAAGAAACTTCCTTCCTTTGACTGAAGCGCTTTTTTCTTTTCCCTACTTTTTTCCGGCCGGTACGGATTCTTCCTGCACAAAAGCTTTACAAAGGAAGTCTTTTCCATCTTGCACTTTGGTTCAAAGAGTGGTTCGGTTCCCTTGATCACAATGGCGCACTCCCCGTCCTTTTTCATAGCAAAGATATCTTCTGCAGATAACAGAGGCTTTTGCATAACGTCCTCACTTCTTGAACTGCTGCCTTTATGATCCTTTGCATCCGAATCACTTGCTTTGTGGATCGTCTGCGTTCCAAAATGCTTCGCCAGATACTCGCACGAATCCATATCCGGTGCTCCTAGGATATCAATGATCGAACAGTTTCCGATCAAGTCCTTATCCATATCAAACTTTGGGAACTTTCGCTTTAACTGAATTAAGTTCTGCACAATAATGACTGCGGACATGTTTCTTGATCGCATGGTGGATAACTTTTCTACAAAGGAATCCGGCAGTGTGAATAGCGATAGGTAAGCCTCTGGTGTTTCCACCTCGGGCTTTTCCCCCGCTCCACACCGTGCGTGATAGTTTCCCATCACACGGCGTTCCACCGACTAAGATTACTTTTTAGTGCCTATATAGTCCTCGAATTGTATTTCCTCCAACTCTCTGTGTTTTCGGAGTTTATTGATTTTATCTTTCATTTCTTCGGTCAACTGTAAGTCTGTAAGCAACTTTCCAATTTTTACAGGATTCGTTGCTCCAATCAGTTCTGACACCTCTTTTGACAGGATAATCAAATTCCTGTAAGTGTCGTTTCGCTCTCCCTTACATGGTTTGATATGCACACATACCATATCTGATATTGACAGGGCATTGTGCGTTACCGCACATTTGCCTTTTTGTGCGATATATCTCGAAAGAGCGTTGTCTGCCATCTCCAACGTAGGGTAGAGATGTGCATTTTCCATCATGTATTTCATAACATCGTAGCTGATACAGTTTTCGATGTCTGAATACTTCCTCACATATTTATTGACTTCACGCCTTTTATATTTGGGGTATTCATAAGCCACATATCCAACAGGGATAATCATTCTTCCCTTTATCCATCGGAACTGCTTAGACTTTCCATACTTTTCCTGAATAAACTTGCTGGTTATCTCGCCTTGACGTTCTATGGGGTAACAGCGGTTATTATGATTCATGCCGTTACTTTTTCCCGTTACCTTAAAGGCGATTTCCGCAAAGTCTGCTGATACCATAGTTGCCATACAGTAATAGTTGTGCATTCCCATAACCATTGCATTATAAAGACTTATATTTCGGTCTATCTCGCTTTGTTTGCTCGGATTCTTTATATATTTCCAAACGTCACTTAGCTTTTTAATGACCTTTGCTTTACTCTTATCTGCCATGTGGGAACGTATTACCCACTTACTGCCTTTCGATACAACCTTAAATTTGATACCGAGGAAAGTAGTGTAATTCTTCCGCAAGTTTGTGATACCCGACTTTTCTTCACTGGTCTGTAAATGCAGATTTTCTGCCAACCAGAGTTTTGTGGCACACATTACCTTTCTCGCCGTTGCATAATCCCGACAGAATAGCTTAAAATCATCTGCATACCTTACGATATACATTTCTTTCAAATCGGTTTTTGCTCTCAGCTTATTCCATTTCTGCGTTCTGTCTACTGTGAGGACGTTTCCCTCTTTATCAGTCTTGTTAAACTCTAAACCTGTTTTACCCTCTTTGATTTTGAACATTTCCCACTGACTGGCAATCCACCAGTCCAGTTCATTCAATACAACATTTGCAAGAAGTGGGGATAGAATCCCCCCTGTGGTGTACCTGTTTCGGGAGTGATTATAATGTCATTGAACAGGATTTCCGCTTTCAGCATCTGCTTGATTATCGTAATCAGCTTTCTGTCCTGTATGCCGATTCCCCACAACTGCCGAATCAACTTACTGTGGTCGATATTATCAAAGAAGCCAACAATGTCTACATCTACTACAAAGTGCAGATTCTGCAACTGTGCCATTTTATAGCATTGGGCGATTGCATTCTGCGTTGACCGATATGGTCTGAAACCATTGTTCCGCTCATGAAATTTCGCTTCACAAATCGGCTCCAGTATCTGTAAGATACACTGTTGTATCAGTCTGTCCCAAATACTCGGAATCCCTAATGGGCGGGTTTTCCCGTTGTCTTTCGGGATTTCAACTCGCTTAACCTTTTTTGGCTGATAATAGTTCAACTTATTTCTGACGGTTTTAATGACCGATTCAATGGGCAGTGACTGTATCTCTACAATCGTTTTCCCATCTGTGCCGGGAGTTTTGCTCCCACTGTTTTTACAGATATTTCGATATGCAAGTATGATATTCTGCTCTGACACAATCAACGGCATGAGCCTGTCAAATGTCTTTCCATTCTGGCTGTCCTCAAATAATCGGTAGCCTGTTTCTTTAGCGTCATACCTTTCTGCATTTCGCTCTGCTTTGTTTACAATTCGTTTTGCCATAGTAACCAGCTCCTTATCGGAGAATGATTTTTTCTTAGTCGCACCACGACAGCTATGAAAATCTCCATTTTGGTGATTACTATATAGGCATGAAAGAAAATCTTAGTATCGGCTTGAGGCTATCCCTCCACCGCTTATTGTCACGGCTTCACAGGTACTGTGCCTCTACTCTCACAGCCACTAATGCACTTATTATAGAAAGGCTCTTTCAATCCCTTTCCTTTTCGATACAACTACGGTACTTTTTCCGCTGATACAGTCAGCTCCCGTATTGGCTGCTTTCCACGTTCCGCATAACTTAGGATTGTTGCCACTTAGGTCGTTCCTTTAGCCCTGCAAGCATTATCTTCGAGCGAATCCCTCAAGATACCTGTGTCCTATAAACACAGAGGGCATTTCATACTAACAACTTTTACTTTGCCCCGCTTGCGTACTCATTGGTACACTTGCATTTCTGCAAGCCATTCGTTTAGAACCGTACATTCGGAATCTTTGTCAGACCGCCTTTTTGGTCATTCTAACCATATGGCAACCCCACCCGCACTGTCACACACAACCCGTACCTCTACGAATCTTTCCTCGCCATTAAGCGTTAGGGTGTGCTTCGCACGACTTCCCCGAGCTTATAACCCCAACCGTCTGTATTCGGCTGACGCTATTCGGAGTATTAGTGAATCCCCTTCAGGGCGTTACCCCGTCATTTGAGATTTCAGTTATGCAGTTCTCTAAAACCACATTTATTTAATAGTTTGTGACTTTAGGCTACGCTTTTGTCGGTTATTCCCACCGTTTTAGGCGTAGAACGTGTCACACCATTGGCAAACTCATCCATCAGGAATGTCAGGTGCTGTGGCAGGGTTTCATGAAGACTTGGATCGATCGCAGTCAAGTGATAGAGTTCATCAAAAAAGAGCGAATATACCATACTTGGGATCCAGTCATAATATCTCTTATCCTCACTGGTCACAAGAAAGAGGATGCGCTTTCCCGTTCTTGACTGTTCATCCGACCTGGAATACCCAAAGCTTTTTCCAATCTTAATCTCATCTTCCGATAACAGATCGATCACGCACTGAAGCTTCATATACCTGCAGTGCGCATCTAAGGATGCAACAATGGAACTTGTCGTTTCTGCTGCACCGTTATAATACTTTTCGATCGCCACATAACCCGGAAAATCGGTATCATGTGTCTTTTTCCACAGATGCTGCGCTTTTGTTGCGATTTCCAAGATCCCGCCTTTTCGGTTATCGATTGATCCATCCGGTTTACTGTATACGGTCGTTGCATTTAATAGCTTTACAAACTCAGCCCAGTTTCGTTTCTCCTTTGGATAAAAGTATTTGATGATATAGAGGATGGAAGTTAATAATACTTCTGCCGACTGTTCAAAGAACTGATCATTTCCACCACTATCTTCCGGCGGTGTTGTCGCTTTCATTAAGATCCCTGCGATCGACATCAGATCCGATTCATTTCGGATATACTCAAACGGATTGAAATGGATACTCATCGGCATCCCTTCCTCTGATTCCACATTCATGACCATCACTCCATATCCATTATCTTCAAAATACTGCCCACTCTGCTTATAAAGTTCCCCCTTTGGATCTGTTACGAGAAAGTTTCCACAGAGCTGACTAAGCATCGGGCGGGCCAAGCGAAAAGACTTACCAGATCCTGGAGGGCCAACCACAAGCATATTTAAGTTTGATGTCTTCACATTATCAATGGATAGATACACCCCTTCTGCGAGCCAGTAATTCTTACAGTTTACGGTGAGCTTCTCTGAAACAGTTGCATCCCCTGTCACCACTTCGATCACATTCTTTGGATCATGGTCTGCAAACTGCTTTGTAAATGCCTTCGCATTCCCCCACCTTGCAACACCATACTCTTCTCCTGCATACGGATGCTCGATCTTTGTCATGAAAAGAAGAAACAAAAGGGAAAAGCTGATCCAAAATCCTGCGATAAAAACCGGAGTCATTTCTGTCACCCCGACTAAAAAGTGTTTCTGATGCAGGATAAATTCCTGGAAATTTTCAAGAAACGTATTCAGATCATTTCCAGGCATCCAGGTGGCACCGCATAAAAGCCCAAAGTAGATGCATGCTGCAGATCCGATTCCATAAAGAAGAAGGGTTTCCTGAAACGTTCTGGTATGCTTCTTAATCGATGTCTTTCTTACGCGCTCCATCTATCGTCCCCTTCCTGCAGTTTTTGAAACATGCTCTTTTCTTCTTTCATCCATCTTTTTTGCAATCTCTGCACCGGACAGCGTGAGTTCTTCCCCCTCTGGTGTTACAACTTTATAAACTTTCTTTTCATCAAGCTCAATCGTTGCACTCTTTTCATTTAGGTCGGTAAGGGTAATTCCTTTTACCAAGCCCTCCTCTACCTCAAGGCTAAAGCACTCATTTTCATCTTTCATCACCTTTTCTGCTGATACCGTAAGTGTGGTATGATTCATCACTTCCTCAAAGTTTTGTTTGTCCTTTACGTTTTCATTATGGTTTGTCACAAACTCTTCTGCTTCTTTGCTACTATATGCTTTCGCTTCCAAAGGTTTTTCCTCTTTAGAAGCTTTCCTAAAATTTGCTTCGACATACTTCTGGTACTGTTTAAAGCGTTCCTCGGACTGCACAACAGCAGTTTTTTCTCCGTTTGCAAGACCTGCACTCTTTAATAGTTCCGGGATCTGTTTCTCCCACTGTTCCTTACTAAATCCATAATCCGAATAGATCTGAACCTCGGAAGTTCCCGGGATACGTACGCGGTACTCGGAAAAGATATTTCCGTGGTCATCCTTTTTAAACTCACGCTTAATGACATGGATCTTTTCATCCTTTGTGGTCTGGCTGTAAAAGATCTCCTTACTCTTTGGCACATGGTCCTCATCACGCACCGGCCACATACAGTCATACGGCTCATACTCTCTGACGATCCCGCACATTTTTTCCTGCTCCATTGCTTTTTCCGGATTCCTTTCAAAGAGGGAACCTTCCCCCTGCTTTAAGTACTGTGCAAAATCGATCTCATTTTCATGGCTCATCTTATCTTTGGATTCCTTTAAAAGATCGGCATTTTCCGCTTTCGCATCAAGCAGCATGGAAAGCTCTTTTTCTGCTTCCTTTTTTTGTGCCTCCGTCTTTGCATTTAAGATCTTTTCTTTTGCAAGCACGATCTTTGCATCAAGATCCTGATCCTTTTCTTCCTCACCACTAATTCTTTTTTCCATCACGGCCTTGATCTGCTCCTTATGAATCCCGACATCCTGGACTGGAACAGCAACCGGGATATAATCATCCCTTGGGTTTAGATCCGGCATGATACAGTATCTCAGATCATACTTTTCGCAGTACTGATCAAAATCTGACCGGTAAACTTCTGTTCCATCCGGATTTACGTTAATAAGCTTTTCTTCAAACATTTCTTTTGGAAACTCCAAAATTGGCGGGGTTCCATTTGAAATCTCCTGCATCTTTTTCCAGTCACAGTTTCCCGGTTTGTTTAAGTAATGGGTATGATACTTAATCGTTAATGCCCGAAGTGCCTTTGCCATAAAAGCAATGAACTCCTTGCTTCCTTTTAACAGGTAATAGACACCTCTACATTCCATTTCCACCACCTGTGCTATTTCATCTGACATATAAAATCTCCCTTCTTTTACTTATTTGGTCTGCAGACCATCACTGCATTTTTCGTTTTCAGCGTCTGATAGACCACCCCATACGTATCATTTAGTGCTTCCACACTTTTTCCATTTCCCACATAAATCGCCACATGATAGATTCCTAAATACCTGCCGTTATCAGATCCGCCATAATACACCAGATCCCCCGGCTTTAAATCCATGCTAGTCAGTGACTTTCCAGCATCATTTAACATCTTTGCCCCGGACGCTGCAGTTGGTGGATAATTTCCTCCAAAACTGATATCAACCCCTGCATGCTGCCAGGCATAAAAAGCAAGCGAACTACAATCAAAGGCTGTCCCGCTTGTTCGGCGCGGCTGGCTGTATGGATATCCAACCTTGCTTAGAGCAAAGGAAAGCACCTGTTTCTGTGTTTCATCTGCGCCACTTGCTAAAAGGATCGCTTCGATCTCCTCTTGTGTAAGTGTCGTATTTCGAAGTGCTGAATTCTCCACGCGAAGACCCGATAGAAAATTTCCGATCCCATCCGTTACATTGGAAAGGGGCTGCAGCACAGAAAAGACCAGCAGGATCACAATGAGTAAGACTGATGCCATGCTAAGAAAGACTGCCACATACGGAGCAATCAAAAGTCCCAGTTTTGCTCCAAGGCTTTTTAAGATACGCATCGGATTTAACAGATCCACTGCACTTTTTAATAGTCCCCGCACACCATCTTTCATGGCATTTCCTGTTGCCTTGTCATTTACAAGCTCATTGGAAAGCTCCTTTTTTGCCTGGAGCATCGTAGCAACTGCAGTCTTTGATGCTGCCCTCTTTTGCTCCTTTTTCTTTTCTTTTTTTATCTTTTCTTCTTTTCTTTGAAGGTCCTCTTGTTTTGAGTGAAAGGAAGCATCTGCTTTTGAAGCAAAATTTGCTTTTTCCCATGCGTTTGTAGAAAAAATCTCTTCTTTTCCACAGTCCTCATTCATTTTCCACGCGTTATCCCCAATCTTTTTTTGATTATCTACCTGCTTTTCCACAGAAGAAAAGTTATCCAAAGCCTCCTTGTGAATAAGAGGATAAGGATCATCTGGTATCTTTTCACCTGATGAAGGACTTGATGGATTCTTTTCTTTTTCCTCAATTTCTTTTGCTATTTTCTCTTGAAGGAGCAAAACGTCCTTCGAAGATAAAACATCTTTTCCACACCCATTTTTAGAAAATGATGCATCTTTTCCACAGGAAGCGTTCCTTTCCAACATGTTTTCCACAGCCGCTTCCCTTTTATCTACATGGTTTTCCACCCTCTCAATCTTATCCTCACCCGCTGTGTGAAAAAGAGAATAAGAAGGATCTACAAATTGATCCCTGGATGGATGGATAGAGATGGATGGATCAACTGCTTCTGCAAGCGCTTCCTTTTCTTTTTGAATTTCCTGTAAGACCTGACTGTATTCTTTGACATTTGTTTTGTTTTTTTCACTGGAGAAACGGATGGCTTTTTCGATCGATCCATCTATTTTAGAGATGGCTGCATCTTCTGTTTCTTTTTTAAAGCGTCCTGCCTCCTTTGATACAAAGCGCTTCCTATCATCTACAAAGGGCTTCTTTTCCGTAAAGGAAATATTCTCTTTTTTAAACTCCATAACCACCACCATCCGTATTTACGATCTCATAGATTTCACTGTCTTTTCTCATACGAAGATCAAAAGGAACCGTCACATTTCCCATTCTTAAAAGTCCGGTTCCTGCATCCGCATTATCTACAAAGTTAAACATTGCAGGACTAATTGATGGTAAGAACTCCATCAGCTTATTCTTATCAAGAGTAGACTGACTAAGAAGTGCAAAGTACTCCGTGTTTGAAAGAATCGCCTGTAATTTTCCTTCGTTATCATTCGTTAATAGATCCGACATGTTCTGGGTGATCCCATTTAGGATACCGGACATCTTACGGATCTCTTTCCAGAGTTTGAGTACAAAGTCTGCCACCTGTTCAACTCCCAAGAGTTCATGGAACTCATCAATATACAGGTGTGTCCATTGATTCTTCCCTGCATTTTCCTTAATCTTGCTTCTAACGGTTTCCATCATGATAAGCATGGAAGTGGTTCGAAGATTTTCTTTTAGGCCTGATAAGTCAAATACAATAAAACGATTACTTAAATCCACGTTTGTTCTGTGATTAAACAGATTCAAAGATCCATTCACAAAGATCTCCATTGCTGCTGCCAGATGGCTTCCCACCATGCTTCCCTCATCTAAGAGTCCCTGATAAACATCCTGAAGTGTTGGGGAATAAGCTTTGATCTGCTCCTTATTACTTAACGAGGTTGCGACATTAACATACACTTCCCTTTGTCTCATATAGCCTGGCACTTTATACTCACTTGCTTCTTCTTGTACCCCATTGATCCGTTTTCGCATCGCATAGTTTTCGGAGTAGACTTTTTCAATAACACTGTCAATAATGCCCTGCTCTTCCGGTAAGATCTCCCGTTTCAAACAGCTTGATAACAGCGTAAGGATAAAATCTGCTTTATCTGCAATGATCTCCCTAAGTCTTCCATAATCGATCCCTTCAAAATCCACATCCATCGGATTTAGGAAATATTCCTTGGTACTGTCAAAGGAGATCACGGTTCCATCCGCTTTCTCTGAAATTCCACCATACTCTGACTGCGGATCGATGATCAAAAGCTGATCATTTACACAGTTTAGAAATGTACTTAGGATCTCTGTCTTTGCAAACACGGACTTTCCGGATCCTGACTGACCAAGGATCAGACCGTTATGGTTCTTTAATTTTTTCTTATCTGCAAAGATCACATTTTGGGAAAGCTGATTTACTCCGTAATAATTTCCATCCAGATCATTTAGCTCCTGCGTCTTAAACGGCATCAGCATTGCAAGACAGGAGGAGGATAAATTTGTTACATGCTTATATTCCTGAATTCCAAATGGAAGGACGGAATTAAAGGCCTCTCGTTGTTTTCCAAAGCAGCTTTTGATCTTTACGGACTTTAAGGATGCGGTATTAAATAGTTTTTCTTCAATCTGCAGAAGCTCGTCTTGATTACCTGCCAATACAAAGATCAGCATCGTCGTATTAAAATAGTGATCATCACTTCGATCAAGCTGCTTGGAAAAGGCATCCAGTTTTTCCTTTTCATTTAGTAGTTTCTGACTTGCATCTGCCAGATAATCATTATTGTTTCGGTTTCGCTGCTTCTCATTTTCAATCTTCATACCAACAGCCATATATTTCCTTGCAATCTCCTGCTTAAATCCGGAGAGATCCAAAAGCTCATTATTTACGGTAACGAAACTGGTACAATTCATCTTTGTAAGGGATGAAACAATATCACTTTCCAGACTCTTGGGAAATTCTGAAACGGTATAGATCTTTCCGACCTGATCATTCATGGTAAAGCATTCATTTTCAAAGCAGACATTTAGTGGGGAAATCACATTGAGCCAGTCGTGCTGTAATCTTAGTTCCGTCTCAAAATCAAATTGATACCCGTTCTCCAACCCTGCATGAGTTAAATGAAAAAGAAGTTGCATTCTTTCATTGATCCCAAGTGTTTTCATGACAGATCCCTGGATGCCGTTTACCCCGATCCCGATAAATGCACTTCGAATCGCACTCTCAAGCGAAATAAAAGAGCTCTTTGCATCCTGCATATCTTCCGCCTGGATCGTAAGTGTTAGATAAATGGTCTGATACAGACCCTGCTTTGCATCACTTACCTTTTCCTTAATGATCCTGTTATAACTTCTTCTTAAGTCGTCATATTTATCATTTCTTAAGCGATACAACACCTTCTCATGAAAGGCTTTCTCATCCACATGTTCATTTGCAACCGAAAAAGAGAATCTGCAGGGGATGGTTTTTAATACTTTGGAAAAGTTAATGATGATCGCTTTTTGCTCCTCGTCGGTCACTCCGGCAAAATTGATGTCACTTAGTACATACAATTTGGAGTAGTGCTTCCCCACAAGTTCAAATACGCCGCTTTCATCAATGCTGACGATAGAAAAGAGGTCCTGTACGCACTTCATTTCTTTTACAAGCGGCAAATCCCACAGTTTCGTCTGTTCATACTTTGATTTTGGCAGCTTCATTTTCCTCACCTCCAAGCATTGCTTTAACTACTGCTACTTCTGTATTCCTGCTTAAACTTTTTTCACATAGGCCAAGACTGAATACACTTTCCAGATATGCCCCCTGCACATCAAATGCCGGAGCGATCAGGATACCTTCACTTCGCATCAGATTTTTTAGTGTCTCTTCCACGATCTTTTTTGCATCCTGGGAATCACTTAATAAGAGGATCGTAAGAGATGCATTTACAAACTCTTTTCCCTGATCAAGTGGCAATCGTTTGTTATACTTCTTTTCAAGTGCACGCTTGAAATCCAGTTGCTCTTCTACTGACAGGGCATTTAGATCCATGCACAGATAGTATTCACATCCCAACTGATCCAGTTTTTCAATTAAACTTCCTCTTCCTTCCTTTGGAAAAGAAAAGGTAAGGAAACATTCCCCCTGCCGGTTTCCAAGCGAAACCTGATCTGTGTGTTCCGTTACCTTTTGAAAGCATTCTGCTTTCATGTCTTTTTTTCCACGCACGTTTGAAGCATACGAAAACCGGAGCTTCTTTTGAAAATTTGCTGCGATCTGATTCATGATCTCATTGATGGAAAGCTGTCTTAAAAGGTCTTCTTTTTTTAAAAGAGTTTCATCCCCTTTAAACTGCTTCCTAATTTCCTCGTAGATTTCTCCGGTTTCCATAAGTGTCAAAAAGCAGGTCGGTTTTTCCCCTGCTTTTCTTTTGTGCATGGTAATACGAACTCTTCCGCGAAGCATAGGACTCATCTTTACGATTTCACGCAAGGCATTTTCGTTTAGTTCAAACACTTTCATCCAGCGGTTTTCTTTGAATCTGAAAACGCCTTTTGGATCAAAAGATAAGATTCCTAAGGACTGTTTCGTTTTCTTATTTGCCGGGATAAGCATTCGGTTGGCCTGTTCGATTCTTCGTTTTTTCTCTCTTTCGAGTCTTTTTTTCTTTCGCGAAAGTGCTCGGTTTCCTGCACGTTTTTCCATGTTTCCTCCTTATGCGTGATTAAACCAGTCGTTAATCAAATTTGTTAACTTGTCCTGAATGTTTGGAAGAAGCGTTGTCTTTCCAAAAATGTAGAGAAGTCCTGCGATACCTGCTGCCACTGCGATAATGATAAACATAACGATGAGCTGGTCACTTCCTTCTCTTTTTTCCATGAGTTTTGATTTTGCTCTTTGTAAGGCACAATCCATTTTTCTTAGTTTCTTTTTCATTTGATCTGTCTCCTTTCCTTGTTTTTTGAAAACTTCCATGTTTTAAGGCGTTCTTTTTCCTTTCCACGTCGTTTCCTTTCACAATTTACTTGGTGCCTCGTTTTTCTGATTGCAAAAAAGGGCAAAAAAAATCCTCCGGAAATGTTTTCTTTTCCGAAAGATTCTTTCTTTTTTCTGATTTCACTATTTTATTTTCTGTTTTTTCTTTGGTTTTCTTATGGTACCATTCCCATCCACCCTAGCCCTCCTTGCCCGAACTCCCAGGAGGGGACACTGTAAATTTTTATACTCTATAGGATAATATTTACCAGTAAAAATGCACCGACTCCAAAGACAATTATCGACCAGATACCTCCACTAACAACCTGTAATACATCTATTATATTATGAAATTTAGAATCATCCTGGATAACCCATCTTCTTGTTATAACAGCTAAGAATGTGGAAAACTTAGAAAATGGTGCTTCCAAATCTCGTAGTAATGCCGATAGGAAAGTCTCTACAAATGATCTATTTTTATCCTTGAATTTACATACCAGTAAATGTAGTAGCAATGTGAAAGCATATATAACAATATTTAGTTTTTCCCAAAGGGATTTGCAACGAAGTTGCTTAATCTTGTGAAGCTCTGCTACAACCATTGCCCGGCTAAGGCGCTTCGCCCTTAACCCGAGCAGAGTCTTTCTCCTGCACCTTGCATAAGGCTCTGTCTTTACAATCCGACAAACTTGAATTGAGATTTCATGTATTCCAAGGAATTTAATAATTGTTATATTTTATTATCAAATATCTCTCAAGCCCTTGAAAACACTAAGTTTATCGCAGGTGAGCTTTCCCTTATTGTTTCCCTTGTATTATATTGTCCCACCAGTGTTTACGAACTCTGATAAGGGCAAATACAAGGGCAAGAAAATCCTATAAAACAGTATAACACAAAATTAAAACGACATGGTGAACTGATTGAAATGCTTCTATTTTTTTAACAAATGATTGATTGAACGATAAGGAGATTTGATACGATGAGAACGATATTTGCAGAATACAATCCACACAGAAACAGCATTGATGTATATACCAGTGCTGGCTATATGCTCCGCATTGACTGCTGGGAAGCAGAAAAGAATTTAAAAACAACACCTGGATCAGATTGTGCATTAAATGCACTTGCTATTGATGAACCACTTGAATATGCAAGATTGTATCTTGATGGAACGATGCAAATGTGGGTAGATGCGGAAGATTCCTTAGAAATTTAATTCAAAGATAAATAAGGGACAAATAACCCTTTTAGATTTATTTGTCCCTATTATTCTATATTTTTTCACTTCTGACAATGCAGATGAAACTTTTAAATTTGGTATTTTCCAGTATCATTGTTCAGTTTTTTTCACCAGACAGGGCACTGTATCCATATTGTTTGTATGTATTTTCCCCTGTTACTCAATCATAATTTCCTTGATAGAAATCTTCTTAATTTTTTCAGAATATATATACATCATAATTTCATAAATCGTGATAAAACAAGCAAGAGAAATAAGCATAGTAGGAAAGTCAAATTTATACGTAGGTACACCCTCGACATCCTTAAATACAATATCCACCATAAGCCGAAGCAATCCATACTGATATACTGTTCCGATTATAAAACCAATATAGGACAGCGGTCTGTATCCTCCTAAAATTGCCCTGCAACATTCTTTCTGTGAATAGCCGAATACTCTCATCATAGCAATAGTTTTTGTATTTCCGTTTATTACTGTAGTTATAGCAAGAAACAGAGTTGTAAACGCTAATACAAGTCCGATGACCAACATCATCACACCCATCATTTCACTTGATAAATCTTTCATACTAAACGACATTTGTGTCATAGCTGAAAAGCAAAACGAAGCAAAAATAATGAAGAATACAAGTGCCTTTTTAGATTTCAAGGTATTCCTTTTCAAATACTCTACAAACGACAATTCACTGCTTTTTTCGATTCTATGATTTGGTGTTTTAGAAGCAGTTTGCATATTATCTTTCAAAAGCAGCAACACAGGTTTTTTGAATTTGTACCAGGCATAATAAACTGAAAGTGCCGAAAACCACACAGTCGGCAATACCACAAAATAAAATAAAATGCTTGGATGAAAATTGATAGTTATCTCAGGAAGCATTTTATCTTCATTTTGTAGAGCGTAAAACCACGGCATTATAAGAAATGCTCCTGCATATCCGGTTACAGTTCCAATAAATATACTAATTCCGAATACCCAAAAGCTTTTTGCAATTTTGATATTTGAATATCCCAACGCCTTTAATATCCCAAGTTCCTTCTTATGCGTGTCAATATAATGCTTAATATAAAACAACAACATAACAATCGCAGTTAAAAGCAAGCATCCGCCACTTACAAGGCAAACGACTTTTGCGGTAGAAACCTGAGCATTATAAAAAAACATTGATAATTCAGATGTAATTTCACTCTCAATTAATCGAATATCAAAATAAAAGTTCAGAAACATTGTACAAACAAGAACAGCACAACAGGCTATAATGGAAATACCGATGAGTTTTGAAACATTTTTTATTCCAACGAGCATACCATCACCACCCTATCTCATAAGCAGTCTTTTGTGCTTCATTTGTGTAAATTTCAGATATTTTTCCGCTATTCATTTTTATAACTGTGTTTGCCATTTCCGCAATATTCAAATTGTGCGTTACCATTACAATCGTAAAACCATATTCCTTTTGAAGTTTACATATATAATCAAGAACCTGTCGTCCTGTTTGTTCGTCTAATGCTCCTGTCGGTTCGTCAAGAAATAATACTCTCGGTCTTTTTGCCAAAGCTCTTGCAATAGATACTCTTTGCTGTTCGCCACCCGAAAGTTCGCTGGGATATTTATGTAGTTTTTCTCCGAGTCCAACCGCTCTAATGACGTTTTTATAATCTTTATTATTTGCTAAATCAGCACCCATTTTTACATTTTTATCAACGCTCATATTGGGTAGCAAATAATACTGCTGAAAAATAAATCCGACATTTTCCTTACGAAATGAAGTTAATTCATTATCAGAAAGTGCTGTAATATCCTTTCCGTCATAAAACACTTTACCGCTGTCAGGGCGTTCAAGACCTGAAATTACATTCAAAAAGGTTGACTTGCCAGAACCAGATGCGCCGAGAATAACCACAAAATCATTATCCTCAATATCAAGACTGATGTCCTTTAATACTTGGAATCGGCTTTCTCCGTTTTGGTAGGATTTTATTATATTTCTCGCTTTAATCATTATTTTCTCCTTCCTTCAGCTTTTTCAAAATACTCATACATACCTCAGTAATCATTGTACTGATTTCTTCGTCTGTAAATCGGCACATTTTTGTGGCACAAAGCGTTGCAATTCCGTGTGTATATATCCAAAGATGATGATACAGTTTTTTCCCAGCTGCCTTGCAAATTTTGTAATCATCTTGAATTGACAATAGAATTTGCTCATAACTTTCATCTATCAGCGGAAGTACACCAGATAAGTCAGGAATTTGTTTTTGCTCCGTCATAAAGAGGAGTTGAAAAAGCTTAGGCTCATTAACAGCGAAGAGAATATATTGTGTACCCACCCCTTTAAACGGGGGCTCTGTTGTTAGTCCTTTATTGACATATTCTTTATACAGAGCTTTAGCAGATTTAATCATATCCTGCTGAACCTCCTCCATATTTTTAAATACAGTAAAAATGGGTCTTGCCGAACTACCGAGATATGTTCCTAACGCTCTTGAAGTCAAAGCCTCATATCCGTCTGCCCTGACAATATTTAATGCGGCTTCAATAATTTCTGCTTTTGTAAATTTGGCTTTTGGTGGCATACTTTATCTCTCCTTTTACTAAATCGCTTGTTTTAAATCAGCTGATTTAATTATAATTGAAGCCCACCTGAAAGTCAATAAGGCGGCAGAGATTAATTCCTTCAGCCTTATTGACTGCTTATGAAAAGATGATTTCTTCGTTCATAATATCCCAATTGCTACACTTTGTTGTATTGCGTTATGCGTTTTTCCAGCCCTTGCTTTTACCATTATGAACAGTCAGGGCAAGGGGAACATAGTGTGAAATCATATAAAGGGATAAAGCGAACACATTACAATGAATCCTTTGTTTTCAAAGCTTTTGTAGGATTTTATTAAAATACAAAGAGGTGTGATTAAGCACATATATAAAATTGTGTGTTTACAATCGGATTTTTAATAATATCCCCTTGTTTCCCGCCAGCCTTTTACATACCACCTGATTCCAACATATACCAGTTGCACGAATAATAAGAAAAATAGCAGATTGATCGGCAATACTGTCTTTATCCAATCTCCAAAATAGATTGCTATTGCCATGCTTATAAGTGTTACCATTATGGTAATCGTATCCCAACAGTATTTCTTATATAGGTTGGCAATTCTTATTCCAATCACTACAGACAGTATTCCGGCAACCGCCAGACATCCCCCGCAAATCAGTATTCTTATTATCCAATACACAACTCCTGCAATGACCAGATTGGATAATCCGTTACTGATTTGTGCCACATTCTTTCCTGTCAGTATAATCCACCCTGCAATGCTCTGTATAAAAGTTGCGATTGTATCAAAGAATACCACGCAATCAGAAATAAAGATTTTTGACAGTATTATCTGAAAAAGAGTAGTCGATACGGAATACCATATCAGCAGAAACATCAATGCTTCATACATGGCTGTTTTTGTTTTATATCTGCCTGCCAGTTTTTCTCTCTGCGTATCATACTTTTCCTTGGCTTTCAGATAAGCTGTCAGGTTACAGTTCCCACACTTTTGATAGAGTACTGGCTTTTCAACCGGTATCTCTACTTTTTTCTGATGAGAGAGTGCATAGTCCCGTTCCTGTTCTGCCTGCCTTAGCTTATCTTGACATTCCTCTGTCATGATTTCGGCAGCGTGCGTTTTCTCTTTCTCTCTCTGCAACAATTCTTTTGTTTTCCTCAAGTCGTTCTTTAAGGCTTGAATGTTCCCTGCTCTGTTCTCGCTGTTTAACCTCTCGTTCAAGGTCAGCGATTCGTCGAGCTGCATTTTCAGTTCCCGGATAGTCCTGTCTTTCTGGTCGAGTTCTTCCTGCATCTGCTCTGTCAGCAGAAGCAACTCTTCCAGTTGATCGTCGCTCTTTGAGTTTCTTAATTCGTTCATCAATCAACCTTCCTTTCTCTAATTGCTGTTCAAGTTCAGTAATTCGCTGTTCTGTTTCTGCAATAGCCGGTTCTCGCTGTTTAATTTCTGTGCCAATTCCTGCCATTGCTGATTTTCGTCTGTGAGTTTCTGTATCTGGTCTGTCTTTTCTTCCAGAAGCATCAACAGTTCTTCTGTATCCGGTAAGATTTGTAGCAGCTCTGACAATTCTTTCTCTAATTGCTGCAATCGTTCTTCCTGCTCCTGAAAGCACATCAGCTTCTCGTCCTTTTCCTGTATCTCCTGAAGCATCTCTGCCATGATATTCTGCTGTTCCTCTATCTGTGTAATCATTGCTTCCATCATGGGAATTACTTCTTTGCTTTCTTCTAATGTCATTCAACCACTCCTTCCATATTGACAATGCACCGGATACCTTACCAAAGGTTGTGATTACCTTTTGCAGTAGTGCATTTTGTTTTTTAATCATCTGGTTTTCCTCTACCTTCCATGAACCATTCCATATCTGTCCGGTGAGATATTTTTCCTCAATCTTTCTTGCATCCGCACCCTCATGAATCGTAGGGATTTTTAATTTGCCCTGTCTTTCATAAGAGCGGTGGTCAATCTGATTGTCTATGGATAAATGCCGGTTACACATCCCAGCCCATTCGCTTCGCCATAACTCACAATTCTTTGGATTATTCCAGCCGGTAGCATCGGTCAGAACCCGTTTCCATTGTTTTCGGTTTCTTGCCCCGACTTTCTGTACTCCGTTTTCATCAAGTACCGGAATGCGGATTCCATGCCGGTCAGGATTTTTCTTATCCTGCCACCAGTCCGGGTGGGATTCATCAACCACGATATTTCCGTCAGTATCTCTGACAAAATCCCAGTCCTTGACTTCTTTGCTGCCCCATGAATGATCCAGATTGAATGGTCGCATGGTTACAAGTAAATGCACATGTGGGTTTCCATCGCCCTTATCGTGTATGCTCCAGTCGACACACATTCCCTTATCCACGAAAGTCTTTTGAATATATTCGGTTGTATAATCAATCTGTTCCTGTCTGCTCCATTCTTTCGGCAGGGAAAATTCAAATGAGCGTCCAAGCTGTGCATCTGCATTTTTTTCTATCTTCAATACCTCATTCCATAGACGCTGTTTCTGAAATGTGATTTTAAACTTTTCCAGTGCGGCATCTTTATCATCCGCTCTTTTATAACGGATAGACTGTTGAAACCTTTTTATATTTTCTTCCGGTACATGCAGCCATTCAGGAGGTGCATTTTCGCACATCATCAGACTGGTGTAGACGACTTCCTTTTTGGAAGTATAGTAACTGATTCTGCCTGTTTCCTCATTCTTCATCACATCTCCATTAAGATATGCCGATGCGGATATGACAGATTTTCCTTTACTGCGCCCGACAATCTTTACTGTAAAGTGAAATATCGCCATGATACGATTCCCCCTTTCTGCCGTATCCGGCATTGATTTCCGACAGCATCTTCTTCTGGTTTGGCAGAAGTGAAGCTGTCGGAACGCCCTCTGCGCAAGAGTGCCCCCTGCGGCATGAGCAGGTCTGGCTGAAAGCCCCGCCGACGGAACGAGCCCGGCAA